>Ga0070746_10000486_pt1 | contig 23649 bp, 36 predicted proteins | sample VirMetDEL_Mar_21_FD_77016 | JGI IMG/M metagenome (GOLD analysis project Ga0070746, IMG submission 77016) | Aqueous microbial communities from the Delaware River and Bay under freshwater to marine salinity gradient to study organic matter... | ecosystem: Environmental > Aquatic > Marine >...
AGTGATAAAGGGTTTAAACTAATAGGAGATGTTGCATTTCTTATAATTGAATTTGCACATACATGATATGCAGCTGCCTCTCTTTTATCATATCCTATAAAAATCGGTATCATGATATGGATTTCCTTCTACTATGCATAATATCTAAAGTTAAGTTTTTTACTAAAATATTTTTTGGTTGTTTTATAATCCACTCAACAGTATCAGCAATATAGTCAGTATCCATTCGAGGATATTCTCTTCTGTGGTCAGTCATCGGAGTATTCATTCTTCCTAATTTTAAATGAACAATCTTGCATTCAGAATCTATTAGCTGCAGCTGAGTACATGCCTTTTCGAGTGAAGATTTGTGAATTGCATATTTATTAATTGTGTCTTTGTTTCCGTCTGCGCTAACACTTCCAACATTAATAATTGTGCAACTTTTATATTTATTTCTATTAAATAATTCATATAAAATATCAATCTGTGAATACTTATGATAAGCATTATTAATAAAAATATCAAATTCTTGTTTAAAGAAAGGATCGAGATTAAAGCTTAAATCATATCCGTTTGATCTACTTAATCCTATTACTTCATGATCTTTTGAAAACTTTTGATATAAAGATTTTCCAAGACCACTAGTATGTCCTGTGATGACTATTTTCATTTTGTGCTTTCGTATCTTTTTATATCTTCAACAACCATTTCGTGCATCATTAATTCAAATGTATAATTTGGCGCCCATCCTAATACTTTTTTTGCTTTACTTGAGTCGGCATGTAAACTGTGTAATTCGTTTGGTCTTTCAAATTCTTTATCAGATATAACATATTGTTCCCAATTTTTTATACCTGCCACTTTAAACGCCAGTTCACACATCTCTCTAACGCTATGTTTTATTCCTGTCGCAATAATAAAGTCTTCTGGAGTTTGATGTTGTAGCATAAGCCATTGTGCAAATACATAATCTTCTGCATGACCCCAATCCCTTTCGGCATCTAAATTACCTAATACAATTTTATCAGATATTCTTTTTACTATCCTTGCAACGCCGTCGGTAATCTTTCTTGATACAAATTCAATACCGCGAATAGGTGACTCGTGATTAAACAAAATACCCGAGCAAGCATGCATATTATAGCTTTCTCTGTAATTCTTTGTTATATGGAAACCGTATAATTTAGCAACACCATACGGACTTGCAGGCTCAAACGGAGTCTCTTCTGTTTGTCTGCCGTTTGTATTGCTGTTTCCAAACATTTCAGACGTCGCGGCTTGATAAAACTTACAAGAAGGTTTGACACGACGTATTGCTTCAAGACAATTGAGAGGACCTATAGCGTCAACATGAGTAGTTACATATGCAAGACGCCACGATCCTCCAACAAAGCTTTGAGCTGCTAAATTATAAAACTCATCAGGTTCTACAATTTCCATAATATCCATTAGACTACACATATCAGTAACATCACCTATGTGAGTCTTTAATCCCATTTCAAAAAGATTTAAATATTCCATATTTGACCAATTAGGACTAGTATATCTTTTTACTACTCCATGAACATTATATCCTTTTTCTAAAAGTAGTTTTGCAAGATAACAGGCGTCTTGTCCTGGAAAACCTGTAATTAAAGCTGTTTTCATTTTATATTTCCAATTATATCTGATACCATGTTTATTTCATTATGAAGACTTATTGAATCGTTTCCAATAAAAAAACCATTTTCGTGAAGATCGTCGGCGGCTTCGAATGTTCCTACGCTATCCCAATTTAATCTATCTATAACTGGGTTCTTCATAAAGTTGCCAGCAACAATAGGTCTTGTTTCTACGCCGCAATGTGTAAGAATATTAATTACTTCTTTGCGCCTTCCTTTTAAATGATCTTGAAGAACAAGCCCAAAACCAAACCAACTGCTTATACCAATTTCTTTTTGTAATCTTACTCCTGATATTTTTTGAAATGATTCTACTGCATGCCACGCATTTTTGCGTCGGCCGAGCAACATATCAGGCCACTTCTTTAATTGTTCCTGTCCAATTGCACCACTCATTTCTAAAGGGCGTACACAGTATCCCGGGAGTATGAACTTAAAACTATCTTCAAACGGATCACCTGATTTTTTATATAATGGACTATCGTCTGCCATATCTCGTATCCAACCATGAGCACGTAAACTTTTTAAATATTCATATGTAAGCGGATCATCCGTTAAAACCATGCCACCTTCCATTGTTTGCATATGATGACTAAAGAAGAAACTAAACGTACCCATTTCACCAACAGATCCACATTTAAAGTTATATTCAGTTGAGGCTCCTAAACTTTCACAATTATCTTCAAGAAGAATGATATCATGCTTATCACACAACATTTTTAAATCGTGAAGATTTGATGAATTTCCTAACAAATTTACAGTAAAGATTGCGGCCGTATCTTCGTCAATAGCTTCTTCAACTTTATTCACATCTATGTTAAATGTATAAGGATCAACATCAACAAAACGAAGTTTATATCCCCATTGGTGTACAGGAAAATAAGTTGTGCTCCAACTAACTGCAGGAACAATAATATTTCCTTTATTTTTATATTTTGGATTAAGTGCTAAAGATGCAATCGTAATTAGGTTTGCGCTGCTACCACTATTTGTCATAACAGCATAATTGCTATCAAAGAATTTAGCAAACTGTTCTTCAAAAGCTTTTACTTGTTCACCCATAGTATAACGGCCGCTTTCAATTACGCGTTGAATTGCGTCAACTTCTTCCGATCCCCAAGTATCGCTCGCCAATCTATATTTCATTTACTTGCCTCTTTAATCATATGAATGTTTTTAGCAATAGCGTAATTAAATTCAGTTCCTTGCTGATGCGCGTATAAACCTTCGCTTAATGCTCTACTAAAACTGGCAGACATGCCGTCTTGTTTAGATAATCTTTCACATGCTTCTTTAGTACTATAGCCTCCACTTAAACCAACGACACTATGTACTTTATCATGCTTCATAATATCTTTATAAAAATTTGGCTGTTCTGGTAAAGTAAGTTTAAGTGTACACTTCCCTTTAAATTGATCTAAATATTCTGATAACTTCTTAAGTAATAAGTCTTCTACTTTTTGTTTTTGATAATGGTCAATTGGAATTTCCGGTTCAACAATTGGCATTAATCCTTTATTGTTAATTCCTTCAGCTAAAGAAAATTGCTGTTCTAATATCATATCCATTTGATCTATATTTTTTACAATACTTCGCATTTTTGTTCCAACACAATTGTTTTGAATAGCAAAGTCACACATCTCTTTCCAATCAAATGTTTTTAAAGAACCGTTTCCTTCACACCCACTATCTATTTTTAGATATGATTTAATACCTTTTGTTTTTAATATTGGTACCATACCTCTTTCAACTGTATCTTTATAAAGTATGGCTGCTCTAATATTGTCACTTATAAAATCTGGTGATTGCACCATACGCAACCTCATCTTATGAACAAGATCCATTTTATTTTGTTCAGTATAAGGTTGTTCATAACGATCTAAAACGCCGCCTGTAGAACCGCCACTATGATCCATCGCTGCAATAAATGTAGTCATTTTATTTCATCCTTTAATTAAATCTTCAAGTGTTTTTAACACATTTTCGCTGTCATCCGCCACATCTAATTCAATCGCGGACTTAATACATTTTCTTGTAAAGTCTAAATCAAATCTTTGGCCTGACATATCCATTCCTGTATTAATTAAATACACATTACAATTATTTTCTTTTATCTTTTGCATTAATAAGTCACTATATTCACTTATTTTACGCGGCATAAAAGGAGATCCATAACACGGACTAAATAATGGTTTTATTTCTTCGGAGCCAGCTTCAGTACCTGGCATTTGACTTGTATATCCGGTTTCAAAAAACCGTCTTATTGTTTCTCCACTTATTTTACTTGAAGGTGGAAACACTCCTTTTGCATCCATAGTTAAAAAGAATATATTATCTGGATGATTAAATTGTTGTGGCTCATGATATGCATTTTCTACACAATTAATAGGATAACTTAAACGTGCATTTGATAACCCAGGATTTTCAATTACTAAAGTTTCACGGCTACGAGCTAATTCAACAGCATCAAAAATTGTTTTATGAGTTTCTGGTGTAAGACCTTCTGATTTTGCATAACAGCCTGTTTCAACCATTTGAATGCCGTTATGATTCCATAATACTTCGTCATCACTGATAAGTTGATAGTCAGGATCGCTACTAAGAGTTGTCTTACCTGTACCACTTAAACCAAACATAAGGTTTGTTGTATTATCAAATGTGAAAGCACTGCAATGCATTGGTAAAATATTTTTTGGAGGTGTTTCAAAAGAAATAATTCCAAATACACCTTTCTTAATTTCTCCAAGAAAAGTAGTGCCACCAATTAACATCACTTGCTCGTCTAAATGAACATAAATGTACGGTTCATCAACTTTCATTTCTGTATTGTGTATTATTGTCCAATCAGCAGTGTGATTAAGAGGATCATCTACAACCGTGAACATATTACGAACAAATTGTGCATGTCTATCATCGTTTGTTTTAACGCGGAAACACATACCTGAGGTATAGAAAACTAAATTATGATTATAGTCCATTAGATCCATACGCATATGCATTACTTGGTAATCCATTTCGTTACCAATTTTATTGTATTTTGGTCTAGATAAATCTAAAGCTTCATGTGCTTTGCTTCCAAAAAAATACTTATTTTCAGGCGACCGTCCTGAAGGGTTTGTACTAATTTCAATATTACTCATAAGTTTCTCCTGTTTCACGGAAGAAATTTTCACTCCAAAAGGCTTTATCGTCAATCCAAACATCATAGTGTTCTTTTTTACCAACACTTAATTCATGGTATTTTGCGCCCCATTCATCTAATTGATTTTTAGTTAATTCGTAATAATCAACTTTACTTACCGCACCCCGCGCAGTCATATATTTAATTTCATGACCTGCGTCGTATAATTTATTTACTTTAGCTATACGATCCATCATTGGCTCGTGTTTACTATAATCTTTTTTACCGTTTGGCAAAAGCACTTCTTTACAGATAGTACCATCAATATCAATCACATATTTCATTATTTAAGAGATCCTTTCCATTGTATAGAGCTATTTATGAATTTATAAGTTCTTGGATCGGCGGCTTCTTTCATTTTATATTGTCCGTGTGCAAGACTTGAAAAAAGAGGAAACCGATCTTTTTCTACTAAATTTTCTATTTCACTTATATCGTGTGATAAAGGGTAAGCTGGACAAAACTTTTCACATATAACAGGTATGCCTCTTTGAAGTGCAGTTAACGCTACGGCGCTATTATAAGTAACAACACAGTAAGCTTTATTTAATGCCTGGTCAAGCGTTTCATCATAAATATATTTTTCTTTGTCCTTTTGTAATAACATCATATCGTCCATGATAGGACCGTTTTTTCTTCTTACAACAATTGGTCTATCTGTATGCTGTTTTATTTTTTTCGTAATAATTGTTTCCCAATTTGTATCATCAAAAACACGAGCGGTAGAATTACTAGGTGGAAAAACTAAAATATTTTTCTTTTGTTTAAAATTATAATCATTAAATTCTAAAGAAAAATTTGAATTAAACCTATCTGAATTGGCATTAGGTAAAATTTGATTTTGGCAAAATCCGTTTTTTGTAATTCGCATCCAATGTGGTTTTCCGTATCCCGCATTAAAATATGCATGGTCTATATAGTAAAATGGAATATTATTTGTAAGCGCCGATTTTAATATATGATAATTTCCACGGAGGATTCCTGCAAAAACTAAACCTGTTGCATCATACAATTTTTTAGACTTTACCTTTCTTGGCATGCCAGGCCTTTTTTCAATAATAGATAAAAATTGTCTTGTATATACAAGTTTTCCACCTATTCCGATCGCTACTTGTTTTAAATAACGATCTTGCTCTTGTTTTCCTGTTAAAAAAACATATATCATCTTACGTTATTCCAATATTTATGTTCCCTTTGAACCACTAAATCTTTTCTGTGGCTTGTGCCTTTTCTTTTCCGTGGACCTTTCATATGATCCATAAACTCTCCAAGCGGACCATTAATAAATGGATGATTGCTTTTTACGTCAGGACTTAAATTGTGCCAATGCCTATCATCAAATTGTAACTTAGCCGCGTCGTAAGTATGACAATCAGTCCACTTATCAAGTTTAAAAATTGTATCTTGAATATAGTAATCTTTCCAAGTATTTAAAAACGGTTTAGCTATTTCGTGGTCCATATTAAATATATGAAACCCAGTTTCGGTATACATCCAAGGTCTTGCAAGATATCCTGCAAACTTATCTGTGGGAATCCAACTTAGTATATCTTTAACTTGAATTGGCGAATGAGTTCGGCTATCTCCATCAAGCCATATAAGTATATTTGTTTCTTCTTCCTCAAGGAATTGAAAAAGAGTAAAAACTTTATGACTAAATCTTACGGCATCATACATATAATCTTTATTACCATTTTTAGATTTGGCACCTAATCCATTTGCTTCTTTATTATTTTTATGTCTTTCTTTAAATTTTAACAAATCAGGATGTTTAAGTATTTTATATTGTACTCTATTGTCTCTTATCAAATTTCTTTTAGGAATAGGATCGTCAACATATACAGTTAGATACGTATCTTGAGGCCAATGCTGTATAAAACCTTTTACTAATAACGCTCCAGTTTCTCCCCAACCTTCAAGACTAAAACACGTGACCGCATTTATTTTCATGTGTTATCCTTTCTTTCAAATACTAAACCACGTATTTTTACAAACTGCTGTCGAGGTTTTCTTATTTGTCCGTTCATTAAAGTAACTGATGCGTTTCTTACGGCCATAGTTTCTTTTAAGTTTATATTAAATCCAAATTGCTGAAATACATTTACCCAATAGATTTCTGATTGTTCGTTTACGTGATTTTTACCACCCCAAAATGGCGGAGCGGCAGTAAGAATAACTCTTTTGCATTTACGAAAATCTTTCATAAATATTGGAATACATTTTTCTTCAACGTGTTCAACAAACTCTACACTCCAACCAAGATCGAAATCTAATTCAAATCTTGATGAATTTATTCTATAATCCACTTGTTGAAAATTATCTGATTTTGGTAACTCGCTTGTCCCATCAACACCATAAGCATGCATACCAAGCTGCGCAGCTTCAAATACTTGTCCTCCTGTACCACATCCAATATCTATCATACTTTTTACATTCCAAGTTTCTTTTGCGTATATCAAAGCCTGAATGTCAACGTTTGTTCCGCCTCCATGCTGATTTTCTTTAAAGTCCATTAACTATACCTCTCTATTAAAGCTTCTGTATAATAAAGTACTTCATCGTTTTTAAAATAGCTATATGGAAGTTCAGTACAAGACATTTTATTTACCCAGTTAAGTATTTCTTCTTTTGACACCAAGTGTGGATTATTTATAGTATTTAAATCAATGTTTTTTAAGTCTTTACCAAAATTAACTTCTGAACAGTATACAGGTATCCCTGCATCAATTAATTCAAATATACTTGTAGAATTATTAATGACAGCGCAATACATATCTTCGTATAATTCTTTAAAATCCCTTTTTATATCAACAAACTTTATGTTTTTATATTTTTTAGTTAAATATTGATAACTATTAATCATTTTACTTGCAGGATGTATTTTAATTTTGATTCTTCTATTTGTATTTTTTCTTATTATTTTAATAGAGCTTTCTAAAAACTTATTTATTGGCATAGTACTTGTTGGGTCAGTTTCAAGACCTGTAAATATGTATATAGAACCTTCTTCATTTATATTCCAAGAATGATTATACAAACGCTCTGCATCTATTTTTCTAACAGTATCAAAATCTTCTGATTGCAACCACTTTCCTTCTCCATATACCCAACTATCCAAAGAAACTCTTACGTGCATTTTATGATCGGTTTCACGATAATTATTTTCGGCGCGAGACAAAGTACGACTTTCAAACACAACAATTTTCTTATTATGTTTTTTTGCTAAATCAACCCAATGAGAATTTAATACATCTAAAACCGCACTTCTTTGTTTGTAACACAAATAAGTATTTCCGATAGTTCCGTAGTCAAAATCTTTTGGAATGTGTAACTCTTTTCTTAAAGAATTACCCCATGTACCGTTTAATACAATTGCATCAGAATTATAAAAATGATCCATGTATTCTTTTGGTATAAAATCTTTTTCTTTTATTTTAAACGATTCATTCAGCTGAAGGCCCTTAAAATACTCAATAGATGGACTATTTGTAGTTTTTGCAAAATCTTGTGTAGATCGTGAAGATACTGAAACAAAATATTTCAAAGAAATTTACTCCTGATAACCGCGAAGAACAAAGACATCGGTATTAAAAAAGTTTTGAAAACAATAATCTCGTTCTTCATTAAATAAATGAGCAACACACTTACGCCTTTCATGCCAAGAATAAGTTTTCTTCCAATCAAAGCCATAAGTAAAAACCTTTTTTGGATTACACTTTGATATATAATATAGTACTCTTAAACCAGTTGAAGATTTTTTAGTTAAGTTACTATCAAGTGCCTTGCGATCTTCTTGTGAAAATATAGTGTCAGCTAAATTTGCAAATTCTGGTGATACATCAATTGTATCCATTTGCATCCTTGGAATATTTTGTGTATGAGGTCTTTGAAAGTGAGCTTTATTTTGTCGCATGTTCTGCATACACCAAACATCTAATTTTGTTCCCATTTGTTTTTGAAATTCTACAAATCTATAACCGCCGCGATTAATACGCACTACAACTTCGGCCTGATCTATTTCAGGACCAAATCTTTGCTCAATGAGTGATTGCGCGTTACCTACAACAGCTACAGTTTTTCTTTCAAACCATTCTTTCATAATTAAATTAGATGCCTTAAGATAAAAAAAAGAAGGGCTTTACCACCCTCCTTTATTTATATTACTATATTTTTATATAAATGTCAATAGCTATTATTTCAAGACCTTGCAGTCAAAATAATCTATCTTCCATTGCGTAACCTCTTTACTTGCATCATGCAATTCTTTGCTTCTTCATAATAGCCGTGACGTGCTAATTCTGAGGCTGCTCTTGCATAACCTGCTATCTCAACGAAGGTCATAAAACCTTTACCAAAACCAAGAAACGGATTTACAATTGTGTTCATTACTGCTGCAGTCATTATACCCATCCTTTCAGATTTTTATTTACGATTTCTTTGTAGTGTTGTTGCGCTAAGTATCTGATTTCGCCACGTGGAATGCCGATATCGCTTAGTTCTGAGTCTGATAATGCTGAAAGTTCTTTTACAGTTTCTCTTGCAGCCTTTGCCGCCTGTAATTTGATGCCAAGGTTTTTAATCCAGATGAAGAACCCATCTACCCCTTGGTTTAGCCATCCGGCTGCTGCCAACACGTGTTGTGTCATTTAATTTCTCCTAATGTGTATATGATGTATGTGATCCGATCCTAGGCGACCGTCTAGGTTTAATCCTTTTTACAAATATATTTATTAGAGAAATGGGTAAATAATGGTTACCAATTTGATATAGCCGGATTGCTTATAATGCAACAGTGACATTATGTCGGGTTATCAACTAATATAATATCAAAGGAAGATGAAATAACTGAACCAGTATCACCAGCTCCTCTCACTTCAATATCAGTTTTTTCTGGAAAGCGCAAAGGAATTGAATAATTCTGAGTAGTATATCCGCCTACGGTATCTATAATATCCTTTGACCTAAATGGTGCGTCACCATCTAATTCTCTTGCTAGTAAAGTCACCGTGACAGCATTATTCATTGGTGCTACGCCAACGTTCCAAGTAGTAAGATAACCAGTCTTTCCAGCTGGTATTGTATAAAGTGCAAGTTGAGTTTGACCCAAACCAGTAGTTGTTCCTGTACCAATAACGCCAATATCAGCAAGAACTGTACCGCCTCCAGCTGCTGCGGTGGATATAAGAATATTACCATCATTTGTCTTTAGCGCCCCAGAAGTCGCAACAAATGCTCTATAAACTCTTAGGAATGAAGCAGTAGAAGCTGCGCCATTTACAGTAATCGTTTCTTCAATCAGATTAAAATTATTATCTAAACCTTGAACAGTAATTGTGTGAGCACCATCGTTGCCAGGGCCATCGTCAGAGCTTGCGCTATATGCATAAACTGTACTATCAGAACCAACATCAAGATAACTATAAAGTCCTCCGTGCATCCAAATAGTTTCTGGTATGTTTCCTACATTTGGATTTCTACCAAACTTATGAATATTTGACCATCCGGCAACGTCGCCCGCAGCAATTGGAACATTAGATGCAACTCCAAACGAATTGATAAGATTACCATCTTTATCTGCCAGCATGAACGCTTCAAATAAAGTTTTATTACCTTGTAAATATGCCTGAGTTGATTTATTCCATATAGCCATTTTATCTCTGCCACCCTTTAATGTATTGATCTGAAAAATTTGCCCTGCTAAATTGAAGGCGGTCTACTAATTTTAACGCATTCTTTCCATAACGATCAATAGCAACAAATCCTTCCTGTCCTGTTACTTCGTAACCACTATTAGTTTTTAATAGTGTTTTGAGACCGCCAACCTTTTCAAGTTTACGCACAACCAAATGTTTAGCGTCTACTATAAGGTTATACATAACAAACAAATTCTCAATATCTTTAGGTTTGTTTGTTTTGAAGTATTTCATGGTATCAGCTTTTTTTGCTTCCCATGTTGCTTTTCCTTTGGCAGATTTTTTTGTAGCAATTTCACTATCATACCAATTATTCAAATAGCTTTGTAATCCGCGAACAAATACTTTAGGATTACCAACACGTTGACCTTCTCGAACCTTTGTATTGATATAAGTATTTACTCGCATATTAAGTTCTTTATTTGCAGAAGGAAGTAATCCATCAAATGTTTTCTTAGGTATAGAACGGAATAACTTTCCAACCTGAGAAAGGATCCTTGTCATTTCTGCAGTTTCAGAGGCAGTCATTGTTGCTGTACCAGATTGATCTTTAAATACCGCATCAACAGACCAAACAGATTTTACTTTTTTAAGACCTGAAGCAATCTCCTCTCCAAAACTTGCAGACATTTCTTCAAAGCTTGATCCTCGGTATACTGTATGCCAGACCACTCCGACTTTGGATCCGAGTATTTCCTTAGCAAGGTCTGATGATTTAGGTATCGCGTAAACAATCGTATTAGGATGGAAAGTAATATGCGGTTCACCGTCAATCGTATCTTCTTTAATATCACTTTTTTCATATAGGAAATCACCTTGTACTACGCCTTTGATACCGAGTTTTGAAAACTCATCAAGGGCAATTTTCAATTTTGCATTCAAATCTCCACTTGTATCCGCATCAATATCAGCGTGCGTTTTATATACTTTTGGGTTCTTGTTAAAAATACCTTTTTTGGCTACAAAGAATTTTCCGTCGCTTGGATCTGTTCCAGCAAATACAGCTGGTGCTCCATCCCATTTAACACTAATGTTAACAGAAGACTTTGTATTACTTGACAGCATATCTCTAATATCTCTAAGATAATTAATCACATTTCTTGTACCAAGTATTCCGCCGTCAATAACTGCATCCTCGGCGTGAGTCATGTGTAGGTTTTTATCTTCAGCTATGAACTTCTTGAATGTTTTCATTTGTAAGCAACACCTTTACGAGTATGTTTAAGTTCGCCTGCATATTTTTTCATCATTTTAGGCGTTTGATTTTGCTTTTCAGCGCCACTAATTTCATCAGGGGTTATTTTATCGAACTCATCTACATCGCCGTCATTATCTTTATCAAATCCACGGTCTTTAATAGCGTGTTTCAAAGATTTCGTGGGATCTAATGCATGGGCGATTTTCTTTTCACTAATGAATTTTTTAAAACTTAACATTTTTACTTACCTTAATTACTGGCTCTACTCCAAAAAATGACAAGACGTTTTTAATTTTTCCAGAAATAAACGATTTTGCTTTTTTAAGTGCTTGACCAAATGTTCCTTTAATACGACTAATAACGTTTTTAAACATTCCTTCTTCGAGCTCAACTTCTTCTTTAAGTTTAGCATCAACGATTAAAGAAATAACTGACCAAAAATTGTACTCACCTGTTTTAACATTTTTAAGTTTACGTGATGATGTTTTAAATCTTGCTTGCAGTTTCATTGCATCAGCAATCTTTTTACAATATGCATCATCATAAACAGATGTGATTTTTGTTGAAGATCCGCTATGATCCGAAACCACCATAAACTCTGCGGCTGAATTACTGTCTTCACCGTACTTCATAAATCCTGACATTGCTTCACGAGCAAACTCAATCTTAAACTTTTCGTTTTCTTCAAATAAAGTTCCAAGTTCAGACATAATCTGTTTATGTGCAGCTTCGCCGCGGTTTACTAATTCATTTTCACGAGATTTGATTAACGGTCTTAATTGTGTTGGTGCAACTGAAGCCGTAACAAAATCTTCAAAAATACCTAACACTTTTTTCAATTGAGGAGAATCTTTTACGTTTGCTTTTTCCATTGCTGCATAGAAAGTTGCGGTTGATTCTGCCTTACCACCTGACATTAATTGAGCCATTCCAATCTTTAACGATAATCTTTTATCACCAATTAGAATATCAGTTTTTGGAGTAGTATCGGTCGCACCATAACCACTCCAAAACGAAGTAAGTTTTGACTTAGCACGACCATACTGTTCTGCTTTTACATTATTACCTAATTTGAAATGATCTTTAATTGATTGTGCAATTTTTTTGCCTGCCTCAACGTATTGTGGTTGAGCCATGATACTATCATATACTTTTTGTGAAATACCAGCAGCCTCAGGATTAATTTTCTGTCCTGTGATTTCGTGCCAGCCAATAACAATCGCCGCTTCAAAATCTTCAGCTTTAATTGCTTCTGTAATATATTGCTTAAAACCTATCATTAGATTTCCGTTGCCCTTCTACTAGTTATAAAGTCATATGGATATATTCCACTTCTTGCGTTTCTTACAATAATATCCTGATGACTTGTTGTTCTTCCATTTCTATAAGTTGTTGCAAATATTGCTTGATATTCACCTCTAAAAGCCCAAGTTAAATCATCGGCTGTATGTATAGATTCCGAAAAAGTAAGTTTATATGAACCGTCATTATTTCTTGTAAGTATTGGTGCTCCTTGTCCTATACAATGAACGCTTTCTCTGTTAAATGTGGCACCATTATTCCACATTGGCCCATATACAGATCTGCCTACAAGATTCCTTCCGGCCGGTGTATCTTCTATTTTCCTCCAAGCACTAAATCCAACTCCTGCTGCCCCATCAATATATTCTCTTGTTACAAAATTGTTTAGATCTCTTACATATTGCTCAACTAAAATATCCTCATGTATAATTTGTCCAGATCTTAATGAAATTCCACCATATTGCTGATAAGCTCTTGCTCCGCCTGCTTTCTTATGTGATATAAAACCAACTTCTCTTGTACTATCATTTATTAAAGCAATATCAGCTTTTGGATCTCCTTTGATTTGATCTGCTGCAGCTGTCACTACATTTTCTACATTATATCTTCCAATTTTAACGCGTATAGGTTTGCCTTCTTGTTCAACTGCGTCCTTTATTACGTCTATCAGTATTTCAGTAGCTTCCTGCTCAGCCTTTAAAACATTTTTTGTTTTTGGCTTTGCAATAACTTGTGTAGGTCCTATTTGAACAATTCCTAATGAAGAAATATTCAAGGCAGTTTTATCTCTTACTAATCTTGCACCTCTAAATGCAGACAACGTAATATCAATTGCAGCCTGTCTTTTATCAGTCACTATGGCCATACGATTTCTTGTAATCTTTTTTATTTCGTATCCATAGACTTCTGCAAGGGTGTTTTCTACATCAGCATATTTCATAAGGAGCTCTTTATTCTATATAAACTATTTATAAAAAAAGAGAGGCCGCAGCCTCTCTATCAGTTGACACTCATCCGATACTTATTGTAATTCGCCGACTTCAAATAATTTACTTAAAGATTTTTTAGGTTTGTTTAAATCCCATTGTTGACCAAATGATGTTTTGTCAAAAGCAGGAGCGTCATCATCTGTATCTTTTGATTTGTTCTTTGCATTTTCTTTTTGTATATTTTTCTGTGCGCTTTCTTCAAGATTATATATTTTCATTTTAGATCTATCGACTCCTACAACAAATCTACGATAATAATTTAAGTCTCCCCAACGGTTCTTTAATTGTTTAACCATTATTTGACTAAGACTGTCAAGTTCTTCAGATGTTATGAGTCCCAGAATACAATCAGCAGTATGAGTAATCCCCATAGACTCGCTAGTATTAGTAAGGTCCACGTCAGAGTTACCATAGCCATCACGGTTAAACTGAGAACTAGTAACGACAGCACAATTGTACTCCATAGCCAATCCACGTACTTCCTCCGCAATTGATTTTACAAGTGTATACGAATTGGCGGCCGCTACACCTTTAACTCGAGCACTTGCACAAATATTTAAATAATCAATAAAAATAATATCAGGTTTAAAGTTTTTCTTCATACGTAATTCAGTAAGAAGATGGCGGAAATGACCAACGTGAGCAGAACCTGTAGGATATTCTTTTACAACAATTTTTCCCGTGCTTTTACCTTTTAAACGTTCCATTCTTTTTGTATATACGTCTCTTGGCATTTCTGCAATTTCGTCAATTGTAACATCAAGGAGATTTGCATCAATGCGTTCCGAAATACGTTCTTCAGCCATTTCCATTGTAATATATAAAACATTCTTTCCCATCATCAATGCAGAAGCTGCAGCATGACATTTAACTAACGATTTACCGCCGCCAGTTGTCGCTAATAAAACTGTCATAGATTTACGAGGTAAACCACCTTTAGTGATTTTGTTCAGTAATTCAATATCAAATGGAATACGTTCTTCTTTCTTGTGATAAAAATCATAACGAGAATTAAAATCTTCAAGATAATCGTGACCGACTGAACTATCAAAACTGATTGCAAGACTATCTTGTAATAAAGCTGGTAAACCGTCTTTACTTAATTCAGGATCAGATCCATCAACTACAAGAATTGCTTTACGAATTGCATTAAACAAATCACGATCTTGACAAAACTTTTCAGTTTCTTTAATTAACCATTCCTGATCTGTATCATTATCACGTTTTAAGTTATCAACTTGAACCATGACTTCTTTATACATATCTTCGTTCATATCTTTACGTTTATCAAGCGTAAGTTTGAGAACCTCAACAGAAGGAGGTTCTCGATATTCTTCAACATACTCGGAATATGCTGTAAATATTTTTTTATGCTCATTACTTTCAAAGTAATCTATTTTAAGATATGGATATACTTTTCGAAAATAATCTTCATTAAATACTAGGTTTGATAATACAGTTTTTTCAATCATTTTCTACAACTTCTTCTAGCAAATCTTTATGTTCATTGTTGTGTTCACGCATAATATTACCTGATGCGCCAATTTTAAATGAATTTTTAACAAAATCTTTAAAATTTGTTTGTTTAAATATTTTATCCCAAAATTCAGGATTGTCAACAATTTCTTTTGCTCTGAGAAGTTTTTCTGAAAGTATTTCACCTGTACTTGGATCTACAGCTTCATACCAACCAACTTTAGGTTTTCTAAGATAACCACCTTTTTCGGCTATTTCCATTAAACCAGACCATTTAACAATTCCGCCATCCCAACTTACTGAAATAGGAATCTTTGATTTTTCTTTAACGTGTCGAGATTTTTCAATATTAATTACAAAATGATAACCTTGGATCTCGGTGCCAACTTTGTCTTGTTGACGACCAATAATCCAAATAGCATCAGCTGAATAATAGATACCAGTACCACCTGAAACAATTGCTTTAGGAAACAAACCAATTTCTTGATATGTGTGATTAACAGCAACAAGTGGAATATCTTTTAAGTTAAGATGTGGAGTAACAATACGGAACAAAGACTTTAGCGCTTTTGCACGAGACATATCCGCAACGGATTTACCATCAAGTGCATCTTCAACTTCTTTCTTTGATGCAAGGTTACCAACGGAATCAATTATAATAATTACATTATCTTTCTTTTCAATTTGGTCAAGCTGTTGGGTAATATCAAATTTTAATTCTTCCACATTTGTAATAGGAGTATGAACAACCCTGTTCATATCAATATCAAAAGACTCAAAATAAGATTGTGGTGTACCAAATTCAGAATCGTAAAATAATAATACTGCGTCATTATGTTTTTTCAAATAGGCAGATGCCATTAATAACGCAAACGCAGATTTAAAGTGTTTAGATGGGCCAGCTAAAACTAGCAAGCCTGGACTAATACCGCCATCAATACTACCAGAAAGGGCAACATTAACCATAGGCACCGGTGTTGGTGCCATATCCTTTATACCAAAAACTGAAGACTCCGAAATAGGAGCTGTCATTTTAATAGTGCTGTTCTTTACAAGTTTATCTAAAAGACTCACATTATTCTCCTTCTGCAATAGCTTTTAGCTTTGCCTTATAATTTTGAATTTTTACTACGCGATCAGGCCAGAAAATAGTTGACTTTTCTGGCGATTTGCATAAATTATCAAGGAAAGGTTCAATCGCAGAATATAATCTTTCAATCCTTGCATCCAAGTCAATCTTTTCATTCATAAGATTGCTGAGTTGTGTTTCTAGATCTTGTGCGGCTGCTTCAGAACTTGCAGCGGTTTGTTTTACTTCTTCAATTTCATCATCAATAAAACTAAAACCAAAGTCAAAATCTATAATGTCTTTTTCTGCCAAATTTATCCTCCTTATTTATGATTAGAAGAGGAGCCGAAGCTCCTCAACTTTTAGCTTTTAACAAGGTCTCTGAACATAGCGAGATCTGGATCATTATCGTCTTCATCGTCAACTAAAGGTGATTGAGAAGGAGTTTCAACTTCTTTCATTGCTGGAGCATCTTGAGACTTCATGTTAAAGTTATTCATGTCCAATTCAAAATCAGTATCTTCTTCTGCGGTACTTGTGGACGAAGGTGAATCACCGTTAAGATTTAATACACGATATAACTTTGCTTTTAGCTCATTATAATCTTTAAAATTCTTTTCAGCGACCAATTCTTGTAGTTTGTATTGTTTATTCCAAATTGCTTCAATTTCTTCATCACTATTAGCAATTGGAGAAGAACTATCAAATTCCGATTTATCGTAATTTGGATAACCTTCAAACTGTCGAATTTTTAGACGGAAATTAGCACCTTCCCAGAAATCAAATGGGTTGATTGGATTTTCGTCTTCAAATTGTGGGTTCATCAAATCGTTAAGTTTATCAAAAATTTTCTTACCGAATTGATACATAAAAACCTTACCATCATTTGCTGGGTTCCCACTATCTTTAATAACAAGAATATTAGCAATGTATTTAAGGCGACGCTTTTGTTTACGAGCCTGTTCTTTATCAGAATCAACTCCGCTGTTCCAAAGCTTTGAATTAAGTTCAGAAACAGGATCGTCCTTTCCAATTGATGTTAGAGAGTTTTCAATATACCATAGACCTGTTGGACCTTGGAACCCATGATCCCATAATCTAACAAATGGCATTTCTTCTCCTTGTGCCGCCGGCAAAAACCGAATAATGGCAAAACCATTACCTGCTTTATCGCGGGTTGGTTTCCACATTTTACCTTCGTTAGGGTCAGAATAACTTTTTTGTGAAATTTTTTCAAGTTGTGAGTTCAACTTGTTAAGTGAGTTTGAACGATTCTTTTTAAGTGCTTCAAACGACATAGTCATGTTTTGTATCTCCTAATTTTGCGTTGTATTTACGATGTATGCGTGGAAATATTTCCACCATCTATTTATCCTGAAAAAAGTGATCTTTGGTAATTTTTGAAAACTTTTTTTTATCAATATCTAAGAACGGATAATACTTCTTTGATAATCTAATTATATCACATGCGACGAATTTGTCAACAATTTTTTCATCCCAATAATCATAAACGTTTGATACTTTTGATAATATTGTAAACGTCTCAAGTGATATTTGTTTTTGAAAATACATTGTCATAATGTGTGGATGTTGACCGTCTTTAACTACTAAGTTTTCGTGATAATCATCTTTGAGTTTTTTTAACTCAGTTTTATATACATGTGTTATAGAATCAATTTTTCTTTTCCACTCTGTATATATTTCATCGCCTCTTTCTTCCACGATTTCTCGTATCCATGCTTTTGGATTACGAACAAGATTAGCGACAAGAATATTTAGAGCATCATCTTTTTTTGCAAGTTTATAAAAAAAGAACGCATCATTTCTTGTTTGGAATTTATCAAACGATGCTCTAATTTTACCATTATACTTGTGATAATCATAACCATCAGTTTCAAAATGTTTTTTAAGAGCTAAGTAATTTACGTAAGTTCTAAACGATGCTTCATTGGCATAGTTCAGTGAGGTCATTTTTTTCTTTCTTTACAAGTTTCATAGCAATTGCTTCAGACCTAATCTTTTCTTTTATAATAGATGATCTTTTTACAATTTCAGCTACAGTTTCTATTTCAATATTATTTTCTTTTGAATATTCAACTAAAGCATCAATATATGTGGCACCTTTTGATAATTTTTCAGAAATTGCCATGTGAATATTTTCTGGTGTGCGTGTTTTAATCATTAACCTTTAAGTACTCCTACGCTATCAATCCACTCTCTTACAGCATTTTCAACTGTGAGTCTATCAGTTTTGCCAAATAATCTATCTGACTGAAATGAGCCATTTATGAAATACTTTGCGGCATAAGTGTGTTCATCTTTATCAAAATGAATTTCTACTTTTAAATTTTTTCCTGAAGTCTCTCTTAATAATGTATTAACTATCATGATGCTTCTCTCCAATTTAGTTTTCTTTTTCCTTGTGCCCAATCAATTGCATACCTTTCAACTACTTCTAGTGGAAATGATGCAAACTCTTCCTCGTAAAATTTCTTTCCTAAATTATCTTTATATACAATTTGGCTATCATTTTTATTTAAAATAAATACTGAAGCTGATGCACCATGTCTATCTTTTATTTGAATATAAAAATCTTTCATTAGAATACTCCTTTTCTTTTACGATTAAGTGGAATAATTTTATTTTATCTTATAAGACATAAAATGTCAACTAATTTGTTCTTCCTCCGTTTTATATTGCCATTCATCAGTATGACCAACAGACCATTTTGGAGTTGTTTCAACACAATAATTTTGAGTACATACTTTAAAGTCAGGTCTTTGTAATTTATCAGGAATTAGTGATTGATCACTCCAAATTACTCTATTATTTGGTTGTGCTGCAAACTGTCCGTTGTCAAGTCTAATGATATTGAATGATTTGTGCTCGGGATCGTGCTCACTGAAATTGGTATCAATGATGGAACGGTCACGATGTGCATTGTCGATCGTGAAGCAGTATTCTCCGGGATGCATCCTTTTGTCTTTGCCAAAGAATTCACAACGAGACAAAAGTGGTTTTTGTATGACGGTAATGTCGTAGTCGAAGCAATCCCAAAGCTGAAGAACATCAAGAGGAAGAAGCTCGCCATGATCAGTTTTCCATAAGAATGCTGAAATAGGTAACTTGTCATATAATGCCCCGTAATCTGTTAATAGAGTTTCAAAATATAACGCCTTTCCCATTGTAGATTTAACACTAATCCAAATTCCAGGAGTTAATTCACCATGTCCTTTTTCCAAATTATAAAGATATTCTTTACGTACATATACACTAATTGGCTGTAATGTGTGTACTAAAAAAGCCATTAGATCTCCTCGAATAATACGTCGTTTACGTAACGATCTTTGTTTTCTTCCGATATTCCCATTGCCAAGATTGATCTATGCAGATGGGGATTTTTCTTTTGATTAATACAGTATCTATTTAAAAGTGGTGTGGTGTCCCTGCCATTATCCCAAGAGTTTTTTTCAAGGTTCTCTAAATAATAATCTGTTAAATGATATGTAATGTCAATGAATAGATTTAATTCTTCTTCTGTGTTTATATTTCCAACGGCAATCATATTAGATGAAAATATTTCTTGCGCCCAATTTGGTAATTCTCTTGCTTTTATCCATTTAACGTTTTTTGTTATATTTTCCATATATTCATTATATGGGTGCGGAAAACCATGTAATGGGCTATAATCCATAAAAGATCCTGTGATCTTTTTAGGCCCGGCAACAATATCAAATCCTAATATTGGTAATTCAATTCCTGGTTTTGGAAATACATTAATATGCATTAACCAAAGACCCTTGCCGTCTTGTGGTGTGATTGTTTTCAAATGAGCTTTTTGAATTTTGTCAGAATACCAAAAATCGTCTTTCCAACCGGAAAACTTTAAACTATCGTCGTATTTTGGATTATCATATTTTATGAAATATTCATCAAACTTATTTGATATTTGTGTAGCATAATTATTTAACCTATTCCATAGGGGTGTCATTTTTAATATATTTCTTTACTATATATACAGTATCGTGATTTCCATGCCATTCAAGAGTGTCGCCTTCCTCCCAACCTAATTGATCTAAAAGATCTTCAGGAAGTTCTACGTAAAGATCTTCAGAATCTTCATACTGTTTGACCGTTGATGTCCAATTCACTGAAATAATCCTCCAATTCTTCTAAGAATTTTTGTACCATACTAAAGCATACTTTTGCTTCTTCTGCCAAGTTATTATGTAATTTTGATCGAATGATATCTTTAAGAACAACAGGATCACCATCAAATTCATATAAAGCAGTTGGGCCTGGAACAAGTTTTTTAATTATTTGGCCTCCTGATAAATCACCCATATGACGCACATACACGTGAGCAAGCAATTTATCTTTATCATCTTTTATTTGTCGAATATAATTTACATAATGATGTGATGCCGAAAAGATAGGAGCATCAGAAAACTTTTGTTCTGTTTCCATTGTAATTACATCATTAAATAATGCAGCACCCCTTAATATAGGTTCCATGTCTTTTGTAATAGCACCAGCTTCAGTTGCATAATATTCAAGATTTGTGTATGAAAATAATTGATTTTTAAGATATACGTAATACTCGTAAGGACTAATTTTTTTCTTTATCATTCTACTCATAAAAGCAGTACGTTCTGCTCTACGGTGTTCTTGTTTTGTGATTTCTCTCAAACTATCCATTCGTGGATTCCTAAATAATCCCACGAACATAATCGTAAGATGTTTATCAATAATTTATTTATAACACAGATAAATGTAGATGTCAACTATTAGATTGCAAAACTTTCACCGCAACCACAAGAAGCGGTTGCGTTAGGATTTATTACTTTTAAATAAGCCCCTCCAAGTTCTTCTATATAATCAATAGTACATCCAAATACAAACATTTCAGCCATAGGATCTAACCACAAGTTTTCAATGGTAGGTTCTTTATCCGTAGTTCCCCATTCGTATTGAAAACCTGAGCACCCTCCACCTTTTACTGTTAAAGATATATTTGGTTTTCCAACTTTTTGAAGATACTCTTTAGCTTTATCTGTAATATTTAAAATCATTCAGATTTCCAAATAGTCCAGGCACCCCATGCAATAGCAATTCCAGCACCAATTTTAGCAAGTGGGGCCATAAATAATACAAGAAGACCAAGACCGACCAAACCGATCCCATCCCAACTTGTTCTTTCTTTTAATCTACTTTTTACCCAATCCATTTTCAATTTCCTCCAAACGTTTTTCTATACTATCTATCTTACTTGTTACTTTAGGATAACGTTTACGCCACGCTTCAGGATCGTCTTGTAACCAATCCCACCCGAAACGATCTACTAAATAATCTAAGAATGCATCAAACTTTGACATTAAATAAAGTGCGGCGCGTGTATTTCTAAACCACGCTAAAAAAGCTGCACCGATTATTGATCCGCCAATTGCTGTATAAATCCACAGCGTATCGCCGAACATTCTTGATAACATTTCCATTACATTACTCCGTATGTACTCATAATGGCAGGTCCAAACAAACTCATTACCCACATAAGTACCGCAATACTAAATATGCCAATTAGTAACCATTTCATTTTAAAGTCATCTACTTTCATTTGTAAGCCAAGGACTTCATTTCCTAAAATTCTAATTGCAAGCTCAAACTTACCTTCTGGATGGTCTATCATTTCAATTGCTTTTTGTTTTTCTTCAGACATTTATATTCTCCTTTGTATACTTGCAATAATGAACCATACTATGGTCATACGCGCCATCAAATGGCATTCTCTTTTTTAACGCTGCCCAACGACCGCGCCATTTATCTTTAGTACGCTGCCACTTGCTCATTTTTCGTATTTTTCCATAGAAGTTGATGTAGCGCGGCGGACAGTGGTGTCTATATCCCATGAAAGCAAAAGGAACAGAAGTGACCATGTCATTATTGTTAACGTGGCGGAAATGAGGTATGTGAGCAAATGATTTAACAAATTTTTTATTCCCTACTCGTGGCGAGCCGTAAGTAAATAGGCAATCCGGTTCGCGCTCGCCGTTAATTAAACGGCTAGTTGCAATTGTAGCCATTGCACCACCAAGTGAATGACCACATATGAAAAAATCTTTTTCTGGTAATTTATTAATACCACCTAAAGCCATCATTATTTTATCCCATAGTTTATTCACTTCCTCTTGGAAACCATTATGTACCATTCCGTGACCATTAAATGCTTTATCAGGCCAGGCATTTAAATCAGCTTTAATATCTGAGAATTCTCCAGGCTCGGTTCCTCTAAACGCCAAAACAACTTCCGTTTTGTTTGAAGCTAAGTGACATTGAGCGCCATCTGCTTCCATAAATTTGTGTTGGGTATAACCTAATCTTTTAAATTCTTTTTTAGCTTCGGGCCCATCCATATAAGCAATCTGGGCGCACTCTGCCATTTTTGCACAATGCTCGATCATTTTTTACCTCTTAATAATTTTTTCTTAATATCTTGCATTTCCTTTTCATTATTTATTTTGCGGTTCTTGGACGAAATTTGTAATTCTCGTTCTTTATCGTTGGATATTTCCAATACACCACTGGATTGTATTTCATCTTTCTCCTTCGAGAAATCTTCCGATGACGATGAAACTTCGATCGCATGTCTAAGTTTTGCGATTCTTTCGTGTAGGCTTTTTTGTCTTGCGTGAAAGTATCGTTCATATGCGTTTTCCTGAAACTTTTTATCTATTACTTGATCTATATAATCTTTCACAAGCCAATTAAATAATAGTTTTTTCATTTATTATTTTTTTATTCACCTCTCATAATTCTTAATTGTTCTAAAATGCTATCTGTTCTAATATTTAATACTTTTAAATTATGTTCATGTTTAGTTAACATGGTTTCGTGACGAGCATATGAAGAAGAATGTTTCACAGCAAGGTTTAAAAAATCTTGCTCGTGTTTTTCTTCTGTTTTAGAAACTTGATACCCTAATTGCTCAACTTGAATAAGTAAATCTTTAATGTCTTGTTGTTGGGTTGAATAATCTTTTAACAGTTTTTCATTATCCATTTTCATTGTTTCAATTTGATGATTAAGTGTATCAATATTATC
>Ga0070746_10000488_pt1 | contig 23642 bp, 32 predicted proteins | sample VirMetDEL_Mar_21_FD_77016 | JGI IMG/M metagenome (GOLD analysis project Ga0070746, IMG submission 77016) | Aqueous microbial communities from the Delaware River and Bay under freshwater to marine salinity gradient to study organic matter... | ecosystem: Environmental > Aquatic > Marine >...
GACCGGAAGGTCCGGGGGCGGTTACTACTACTACGTTACTGTTTGTATTTGTGGTTACAGTATTTATCATCTTGTTACTTCTTTAGATAATCTGACAGGTCCTTGTAAAATTCTGGTTACTTCTGGGCAATTAGAACCTATAGGTGCAAATATTTCTAAATCATATACAGCATCATTAAAATCTAATAATGAAGAAGTACAGGATGCAATATAAATCCCTAAAGTTCCTGATGTTGGTGGTTTATATGGGCTGGATCCAGACATGCTAATGCCGGTTCCATCTGCATTACGGTCGCTAGATAGGCTTAAATATACAGTTTCTGATGTTATAGAAGGTCTAATTTGCATTCTAGCACCATAACCTGTTAAGTCAACAGGGTTATTTTGAGAATCCTTGTATTGGACCTCAAAATCAATCGTAGTTCCCTGTTCTATATAAATTGGATATCTGCCAGCGGACATATTTTGTTATAAATATTTGAGAAATAAAAAGGACCCCATTTCTGGGATCCTAATTAATGATTATGAAAGTGTATATTTATTTTTCTTCTTCTCTGGAGATAAATTCCCCTTTATCCATATCTATCTGACCATCACCATATTTCTCTGAAAGTTCAGCTGAAATTTTTCTTTCTTCTTCTTGGGTTGTTTTTAAAGAAGACAACAATGCTTGTTTTCTATCTTCTATTTGGATTTTTGTTAGTTCTAAACTACCCAATTGATTAGTAATGGCAGCATAATCTTCTTGTAGTTTACGGACTGAATTAAGTTCTTCTGTAGTGAGTTTTTTGTTTTCCATGACTTTTTTAAATATAAATATTATTTTTTAGTTTTCCAAATTTTCTTTAACTATTATTTTTGTTTTATTACTATATTTAGAATAATCGAAATTAGTATCTTTTTGAATAGTGTCTGGTATTAAATATCCAAACATTTTAATAGAAAAAGTGGATTTAACTATACGTTCAGAGCTTTGTTGTAAATCAACTATAGTTGAGTAACCATCTATATCTGCCTTAAATTTAAATCGTTCTGGGTCCCCCCAATATGATCCTGCTGCATAGTTTATAGCTTCAATAATTTTATTCATTTGTTCAATATAATAAGTATAAACTACTACATCGTAATTTATATTGATATAATCAGGAACAACCACCCCATAAAATTGTTTTTCAGGTATTCTATTATTTAATAATGCAAAATTATCATATACATTTCTTTGGGAATATGGTTTTTGAAAAACCCCAAAGTTACGAGGCATATTGGCATCTATCTTAGAAGTTATATTTTTAACTCTATCAAATCCCGTTCTTTTATAAGTTAAAAGAGGGGCCATTATTTTACCATTTTTATCCCTATAAAAACCATCTTTTTGTATTTGTTTCCATTTCTCAGCATCACCATACACAATAGGCATTGGTATTCGTTTACCGTTTTGGATAACATGTGGTTGAATTACTTTATCAAAATAATACTGTACTGCATTATCTAAATCTTGTAATCCAACAGTAAATGGTTTGGTTGTATCTCCTTTAAAAGAAACTTGTTCTGCTCTATTAAGTTCTTCTGTAGTATTAGGATTACCTGCTGTTTTATCAAAAGCAGATATTAAATCATTAGATATTTCTTTCTGTGATTTTGGTCTTACATCTCTAGTAGGTTTACTCATCTTTCTTGACTAATTTGTACCTTATCTGCTGGTATAAGGTGGGTTTCACATATTATAGAGAGTGAAGTACCAAATTCCCCTAATCCTTGAGAATAAGGGTAAGATGGGTCTTTTCCTACAAATAATTGATTCTCAATTACACTATCAACAGCAAAATAATTATCTAAATATAATACAATATCCCCTACTTTAGGTACTAATTGAAGATCAGTTAAATCATCTCTTAAAAAAGCAAATTTTAAATTACGGGAAACATCAACACCAAAATCTCCTACAGACCATTCTTGGTCCTGTCGGGTCACTAAGCATTGTAATAAAGTAGGTCCATCGTAATATTTTTCAGCTGCTTCTCCATATATGTTAGTAGCTGATTCTTTAATTTTGAGCATATAAAATCCTACCTCTTGAGTGATGATGTCTCTCAAGAGTTCTCTATTCATATGACGGAATAGGGATATATCTCTACTTGAACCAAATAATGCCAAATTATGTTGTTTTTTCTAAAGTGTCTATTTTTGTTTTAACCAACGCAACTCCTTTTATTTTGCCTTCCCCATCTTCACCTTTCATAATTATATCCTTTATTTCTTCTGCTCTTTCACTGGCAGATAGATTGGTTATAAACTTGATTTTTAAAAGATGAAACTCATAGTTTTCATTTCTTGAGGAAATATCTTCTAATCTATCATTTTGAACAGTATTTGCTATTATGACATTTTTTATACCTCTAATTCTATCCAAAATATAGGTTAGATTTACATTTTTATCTGATTTAATCAAATAAAGTACTTTGTATTTTTTAAAAGGTTCTACTATTTTTTTATTTTCTTCCATATTAACCTACATAAATGGTGAATGGTACATTAGATAATTCCCCTTTCATAAAGTCACTTTCATCTCTTTTTCTTTCCATTAATGCTTTACGAGAAGTTTCATCAAAATAAGCTCTTAATCTATCAACTAAAGCGATTTTTTCAGAAGCCGCTTGGGACAATAAACTCTCACCGTTTAATGTTACTTCAGATCCAGGGATAGGAACAGTATTGTATTTATTTCTTATAAGCCCCAACATTTCTTTACATAAAGCTAATGTATATTCAAATATCCATTGTCTTCCTACTGAGTTGATTAATCGGTAAGTAGGATTAATGTATGGTGCATTAGATACATCTGTAATTTTTCCTGAGCTGCCTGAAACAAATGCTAAGTTTCTTTCACTTTTCTTAACATATTGGATCAACATATTAGCTCCTGCAGCACTACTTCCTGGTATAGGAAATACTCTTAACTTGTTATTAATTAATTCAAAAGAAAAATTTGATTTTCTAATTTGGTCATTTAACTCAATTGCTTGGATTTTTTGGGTATCATAGCTAATAGGCATCATTAAGAAATTAATTCCTGGAGAATAATTTCCAAATCCAAAAGAAGACAATAAAGATTGAACTCCTGTTCCTGTTCCAGCATATGGATCAAAATATCTCACTATGGCTGGAGAGGATTGGAAAAATACTCTTTTAACTTCAATTTCATCTCCATCTGCTAAACTAGCACTAACACTAGCCCATTGGTTTAAATCATATACTTGTTGATTTGGAACTAAAGGTATAGACCCACTATACCAATCTGTATTACCTCCTGTACCTGTTTCGGTACCATATTGTTCTGCAATACGGATTAGGTTACCTAAATTAGGGCGGGTTAATGTGTTATTTAATACTGAACCAGTATCATTACCTTCCAAAGACAGGTAGTTATCTCTTAATTTATACGCATATAATTCATTCCCGTATACAGTTATTGCTTCTTCAAAAGCAGTGTAAAAATTATATGGTTGTAATTCTACATCAACTAAAGGGTATCCTAATCGACGGGCAGCAAACGTTGCTACCTTATCGGCATCAATTTGAAAATCATAATCATAATCATAAAACCCAAAAGGAGTATCTCCTGGGAAGAATGATGATGATCCTGGATATATAGGGATATTGGCCATAGTTGGTGATTTATTATAAATATAATGTATTATTAGTCTCTATAAGACAAAAATACTCCTAATATTGGATCTACTACTTTATGTCTGTGGTTTTGGTGCAATGACACTACTTTAACCCTGGGTACTTCTAGTTCTAGTTTTAAAAAGAAATCAAATCCGGATTCTTTTTTGTTTCTTAGGTCACATTGAGACATATCTCCACAAAACACCATTTTAGAATTTAAACCTAGTCTACCTATCATTAATTCTGTTTGTCTCATAGTGGCATTTTGTGCCTCATCAACTAAAACAAAAGAATTAGAAAATGTATTACCTCTTAAAAAACCAAAAGGAGCCACTATAACAGACCCATCTTGAATTAATTTTTCAGTTTTTTCTTTCCCTACTAAATCATACATTATGTTATAGATCGGGGAAGTTAGGTAGGATAGTTTGTCATCCACGCCTCCTGGGAGGTACCCAATGTCTTCTCCCGCGGTTACAAAAGGGCGAGCAATAATTAGTTTTTCAACTTCCTTATTAAATAACTGATCCAAACCGGTTTGAACAGCTAACATGGTTTTACCACATCCTGCTTTACCTTTTATTGCTGTGATATCATGATGTAAAATTTCTGCTTTAGCGAGTTTCTGTTCTTCATTTAACGTTATCCCAAATTTAATTGGTCGTTTAGGTTTTCGCTTTTCTTTGAAAACCTCATCAGTGTGATGATTACTTGGCATAATAATTTTTCACACATAAATATAAAAAAAGACCCGAGTTAAACCCGGGTCTTTATAAAATTTTATCTAATGTTTATTATTAGATAGTGTTCAATCCGCTGATCTCGATACGACCGTAGAATTCAGGACGTAGCATTTTCTTTGCGTAACGAGTCAACAAACCTTTACGTGGAGTGAAGCTTGTTGGATCGTAGATCAAAGGAGTCATGATCAATGGAATGTAAGGAGCAAATACAGCACCTGCTTCCAAGAACTGGTTTCCACGGAAACCAACTAGTACTTGGTTTTCAGTCATGTATGGGTTCTTGTAAACCTTGATCGCAGAGTTAATAGCACCAGCTTTTTGTACACCGAAGCTATAGTTCATCTTAGTTACATCACCTGTGCTATCAGAAGCATATCCTGGGATAGACTCGATGATAGTAGCAACACGTGGGCTACATACTAAGAAGTTAGCACCTCCACGAAGAGTTTTCTGGTGGATAGTATTGCTAATCTTCTGGATCTTGGTTCCCAATGTTTGGAACCACTGACCTTGAGTGTTGAAGAAATTGCTAGAAGCAGGTACTAAGTTAGTTCCATCGTATACTTCGTTGTTACGAGCAGACCATACTTCAGTAGCAGCGTTAGCGTTTTGGATCAACATATCCAAAATTTCCAAGTCAATCTCTAGAGAGATATACTCACTCATCACACCAGTCAATTCAGCTTCAGCATCAAGAGCGTGGTATGCGTTTAGGTCTTGTGCGAACTCAGGAGTCCATACAGCCTTCAACTTACGAGTTTTAGCAACAATAGCCTCACTACGTAGCTGAACATTAATCTCAGGGATAGAGATTGGGTTGTTCAAACCATTCAAAGTAGTGTTACCATCTTCAAAATCACCACGAGTGTTATCTGCAGGAGCCAAGCTGAAAGATACAGCAGTGTTAGGGTGTGTAGCAGGAATTGCATTGTTCAAAGAAGAAGTAGGTACGATAAACGTAGCAGTAGTACCACTGTAAGTAGTGAATGCTGGTAAGTTATTAGCTACAGTCAAAGTTGAACCTGAAGTGATAGTGAATGCACGTACTGCGTTGAAATCAGTGCTTGCAGGTAACGTTACAGCCAACTTAGCATAATTAGCAAAAGAAGAGCTAAAGTTATCGTCGAAGTTGAAATCAGACCAGCTCATTGCACTACCAGAAGCAGTTACAGTAGCATTTCCAATAGACTGTGTGGTGTTGATAGAGTAACCGAAACGGCCAGCTCCATACAAACCACCAGAGTTGGTGTTACCGAATGGGAAAGCAGCAGAACCGCTGTTACCATACATTGAATCACCAGCACCAAATGGATCTTTGTCTGTTCCATACTGGAAGTCCAAGTAGAAAACAAGACCAGAAGGTAAATTCATTGGCTGAACACTAACAAATTCTTTTGCAGCGATCTGACCAAAGATTTTACGAACCAAAGGCAATGCAACAGCAGCATACTGTCCACCAACACCTGCAGTGAAGCTACCACCAGCAACACCACCACCAGTTTGAGAAGACTCGTTTACTAATTGCTTAGCTTGGTTTTCAAGAATAATTGCCATATTGGCAGAATCATGCTCGTTTGCAAGTCCTTCTAAAAGACCTGTCTTAGACCACTTACTGGCTAAACGAGCGGCGTCAGATTGAAGTTCCTTCAATGGCTGAGCGCTTTCGAGTAATGATTGTAAGTTCATTTTTTGTTTTTTCTATTTTTTGTTTTTTAATTATAGGCCAGCTAGTTTTTTAAAGCGGCTAACCATTTCGCTTTCTACAATAACTTCTTTTTCCTTGTTCTTAGTTGCAACACCTGCAGGTTTAGAAGCAAATCCTCTTGATTCTTTAATAGGGGATTTTTTCTCGCCTACAAAGCCATTTTTCAAAGTTTCATAAACTAACTCAGCTTCTTTAATAGTTTCAGCTTTATCTAAAGTAGATAATACTTTAACCTTTTGAGCTTCTGTTAAGTTTTTGCTTTTAAATAACTTATTAGTATAAAGTAATTTAGCGTTGAACAACTTAGTTTCTTGTAATTGTTTTTGAAGAGTTTTGATAGTATCAACAGCTTCAGCAAGTTCTTCTTCCATTTTTTTCTTGTAGTCTTCTACACCTTCTTCTTCAGCAGTATCTTTTTTAATTTTACCACGTTTAGAAGCAGGAATGTCTCCCTTGTTTCCACCATACTTTTTACGCTCATCAAGAGTTTCTTCTTCTTCAGTTTCATCAGTTACTTCTTCAGTTTCTTTAGTTTCAGAATCACCCTCTTCATAATTTTCACCAGCTTCAAGTTCACCTGATTCAATCATGTCGTCGATTACTAGTTCTACCACGTTTTTGAGGTATTCTTCTTTTTCTTCGTCAGACATGTTTTCAAAGTCAACTTCCGCATCGTCTTCTACTGGTTCTTCTGAATCTCCCATTTCATCTTCTTCAGATTCTTCAGATTCTTCTTCCAATAGAGCAATGATGTCATCAAGGCTTTCTTCTGATTCTTCTTCTAAAGAGTCTTCTTCTAGAGTATCTTCCTCTTCTAAGGAATCCTCTTCTAGAAAATCTTCTTCATCTAAAGTTTCTTCTGTTACCTCTTCAGTTACATCATCTGTAGAGTCAGATACCATTTCATCAACAGTATCCTCAATTTCCTCTTTTACTTCATCATCATCATCATTTTCCATAGCTTCAATTTGCTTGGATAATTTTTCTTTGATGAACGGAGTAAAAGCTTCTTCTAGAGCAACCTTAGCATTTACAATAGCTGCTTCTTTAACAGCCTTTGCATCTGCAATTGCTTCTTTAAACAGTTCTCTGTTTGTCATTTTACTAAAAATTTAAAATTGTTTTTTTTAGAGTATACCTATTAAGAGGTATAATATAGGATTAAAAAATTTAATACCATATAGAGGATGGTATATTCCTATATACATATATACAAAAAACAAAAACCAAAACAGAGGATATCCTCTCTTTTAATTTACATAACACTGCCCATGGGCACACAGGATATCTTGTAAAGTACTATTAACTGTACTATAATCTATTTTTCCTGTTTTATCTATAGATTCATTTAACCCAACTGAACTCATGAATGATCCTGGGTTGGATGGGGTGGAAACGAAATCCCAACATAGTAATTCAAAATCATCTTGTACCTCTAAAGTTTCACCAATTTGTTTTAGTGAGCCCATTCCACGAGATGATACACCAAGTGTGATGTTAGATTCTACAAGTGATTTAACTATATTGCCTGATGGTGTAGGAAGTATTTCTAGTTTTCCCATAATATTATCTCCGTCCCACCAAATATCTACTATGTTATGAGATACATTTTTTAAATTAATAACCGATGAGTCTGGGTGGTCTAATTCACCACATGCTCTTCTTTGTTTGACTAGGTCCATGTACTTATCAATTTCTCTCTTCCAAAGATCTTTTGAGTAATATCTCCCATTGCCGTTTTTTACCTCAGCAGAAGCTAGAATACCTTCTACTAGAAGATTTCCGGTTTTTTCTTCGGTTAATACTACTTTTTTAGGGGAAAATAGTTGGGTTTCAATAAGTACTTGTTTACTCATTTATAATTTTTTATCTAGAATTTCTTTTACCATATCATCGATTAATTCATCGGCTGATTTAGAATTTCTAATGTCTTTAACAATATCGTCCCAAGATTTGATTTTACTTCCTACTTGTTGTTTTAAAGAAGCTTTAATTTTTTCAATTATATCCTTTTCTACATTGCTTGTAGGTTTATTCTCTTGTATAGAATTAATTTCCTCTTTAGGCATAAACTTACTATCCATTTTGGATTTTATTTTTTCATAAACTCCTTTTTTCTTTTCAAGTAACTTAATAGATTTTTTAATTTCTTTAATTTTACCTGTATCTACAATATCACTCATTTCTTCTGATTCAGTCATAGTGAGTTTATTTTGTAGTTCTTCTATTTTTTCAGTAATAGCGTTTATTTTGGCATTTAATCCTGCCATGTCACCTAAAATATCTATTTCTTTCATCATTTTGTTAACAGCCATTTTTTTAGCTTCTTGTAATGATGGTTTAAATCTTTTAGGATTTTTCAACATATACTTAACATATGTGTGAATTAATGAACTATCTAACTCATCTAAATCATCTTGGGTTTCAATAGATTTACCTGTCATTCCCTCTATATATGATTTTGGAATCTTATATTCAACAGCATATGTTTCTTCTTCTTCAAATGGTAAGTAAAGACAAACATCATCCCCCTTTAATTCACGTTCAATATATCCTCTAAGTAATGTTTTATGGATATTAGGGTTGTATTTTGGATATTGATCTTCCTCATTCATTTTTGTGTTGGAAATATTTTCTCTTATATTATCTGCCTCATCACGGACCCATGCTTGTTCATTTGGACCTAACTGATCATAATCCATTCCAAATTCTTCATTTGCAATTTTATCATAATCCCAATTGCTATAATATTCGTCATCATCATCCATACCGTAATTTGGAGGAACATCCATTCTACCGCCTAGGTATTCACTTACACTGTCTTCTTCTAAAGGTAAACCTTTATCATCCCTAGGCACAGCAACCGTGTCATCATCCTGCTCTTTATCAGCATCATAATACTCATCGTCATCACCATCAGAATCAGCGTAGGTCTTGTTTTTGGTTTCATTTAAACCAAAAGCACGTTTTTCAGCTCTTTCATCTTCTCTATCTGAAGCATTCATTTTATCTGCAATTGCTTTTTTAGCATCTTTTTCAGACATGCCTTTAGCCATTAGTTTTTCCAATGCCTTTTTAGCTTTTGGGTTAACATCAAATATATTTACTTCGTTTAAGTTAAGTAATCTTTTTACTTCTTCCCAAGGTTTATCTTCATAAGTATCTGCTAATTCTTTAGCTTTTTCTTCACCAACACCTTTGTTTTTTAACATTCTGAATCTAACATGATATGCTCCATTTTCCCATTGATCATCAGCGTCTTTAAAATTACCGGACATTCTTGGATCATGAAACATTCCTACTTCATTTAAGTCAGAATCAGCGTACATGCTTTCGCTTAATTTAACAGGTTCCATTCCTGAAGATTTAAACTTACCTGTTACTTCTTTGGTTTTACCTAATCCAGGAGCATCTTCTGTATACCCTACACCATCTTCACCAAATTGGCCTTTTGTAATGTAATACATAGGGTCTTTAGATAAATTTTTATATACGATATCTTTTAATTGCTGTTCTGTTTTTTCAGCATTTTTTGGATTTTTCATTTCAGCATAATAACCAGTAAGTACTTGATTAAAAGGTAGATTATCTACTGCTTTTTTATCTTTAAAATCATACTCATTTTGATTTAATTTTTCTTCAAATAGTTTAAAGAAATCAAGTTGGTTATTACCCTCATTTTTAGGACCTTCTGAAATGATATTTTTTTGGTTTAGTACTGTTACTACTTGATCAAAAGGAGTAGAAGGAGTAAACAAGTTAGGGTATTGGGCAAGAGCAGCTTTAAAAAAGTTCTGCTTATGACCTTTTCCTTCTTTAATAAGGTTATACTGCTCTTGTAAGGTTAATTGTTTCATTTGTTATAAATATTGCTATTTTGTACTTAACTGATCTATAATTTGATCCATTAGTTTTTCTATTATCTTAGTTCCATAAAGAACATTATATCCTTCTTTTTCCTTATATATAACTGAAGAATCGGTTTCAGCTTTTGTAAGTAGGAGACTTATCGTTTGTAGTTTTTTTTTAAACGAGTAAAGTCATTCATCCTATCTTCTTCAAATTCTTCTTCATTTTCATACAATGAATCAAAAATTTCCTCCAAAGACGGCATATTGTCATTTTCTTCAATTTCTTCTTTATTTTTTTCATCAGACGGTTTATTATTTAATTCTTTTCTAATTTTTTCTACTTGGTCTGTTAATGAATCAATATCAGAGGCTACTGCATCAAAGGTACCAGGTCCAAGCAAATTTGCTTGAGACAATAGAGCTTGGATTTCTTGTTCCAAATTCATCATTTTTACCTTTAAGTATTTTTTCTTATTCATATGTTATAAATATATTGTTATTTCCAAAGATCTACAGATGTATATGTTTTGGCTTTTTTCTTTAATTTATCTCGATCTACAAGCTTCCAACCTAATTTAAGGTAGTAGTTTCTTGCTGCTCCCTTAGCTTTTTTATTTGGATTAAAAGCAAATGGGGTAGCATATTGTCCTCCAACTCCCGGTGAAAAACCAGCTCCTGCTGTTCCTCCTCCTGTTAAAGACATTTCTTTAATTACTTTTTGAATAAGTAATCTAATATTATCCGGTGATTTTTTTTGCTTCTCTGTGGGCATCAGGATAATTTTTTCTTAAATGGGTACCTAGTTTATTTTTCAGTTGACGAATACCGTATAAAAATTCAATTAGCTCTTTATCTTTAGATAAATTTTCATCGCTAATTAATACGTCTTTTAAATCTTTTTCAAATTTGTTAACCTCACTATATATACTGGCTAGGTCAGGTAGGTATTCTATATCCCAACTAAATTTACCCATTTCTTTGTCTGTTTGAGTAGGGGTATATTTAGGTTTTTGGAACCTTCTAGTTTCCAGTACTTGGTTTACTAATTTGGTTAAATTCATGGATTAATTGATAATATTGAAGTAGGTTAACTAAGTTAGTTGAATTAATAGATGAGTTTTTTGGTAATTCTTTTATAACCTTTTTTACTTCATTTAATTTAATTTTTATAACTTTTTCTTCTATATTCTTTTCAATAGTATTTAGTTCGGAAAGAATTTCTCTAATTTTTGTATTATAGAACTCTTTAAGCTGAGGTACTGAATCTACCTTAGTGATGAATTGTTTTAATACTTCTTTTTGGGAAGATGTGAAATTTTCGTATTTATCGTTAAATTTCTCTAATAAGATTTTATATGTTAAAATACGTAAATCTTTATCATACTTGGAAAATTCTTCTATTACTTCATTTTTAACTGCTTTTTTAGTAATGCTAGAAGAAGTAAGAATTTCAAGTAATGTTACTTTATTATCTATAATAGAATCAGGATTAATTAATTCACTGTTATTGTATATTTCTATTAATGAATATAAAGAAGCATATGCTTTATAATTAGGAAGTTTAATTTTAAAAAAATCGTTTATATTGTAATTTTCTTTTATTTCCTTAATAATATTATACTTTTCTTTTCTTAAAGTTGTACGATTAAGTTTTTTAGAAGATTCTAATATAGTATTTATTACCACATTGGCCTTAGACTCGGTTAAAGGAAGTTCTTTTAAAAGAGACTTATATAGTCTATATTCCTTCCCTAATTCATTTTTTACGAAATATTTTTTAACTATATCTAAAGCAGGTGATTTTTTTCCATTAATGGTATCGGCAGTAATTTGTCTTAATAATAATTCAAATAATATGCCTGTGTTTTTAAACTTGCTATGTTTTAGCTTGTTCATTTTATTATAAATATTATAAAGGAATTACTCTTTGATCCTAGACTCATCTAACAAGTCTCTATCAGAAGGTTTATTGAATATTATCTTTTTGTCGATTGACTCAAACATTTGTTTGTTTTTCAAGAATGTAGTTTGAGCATTTTCTAATGTTAATGGTGGTTGCCCTTTATTAACATCAGGTTGATCATCTACCTTCATATCTTTTTTACCTAATCTATCTCTTCCTAATGGATCTTTTTCAGTGTTTACCATGGAAGATTTTTCTTTAGGACGACCTAAATCAGATTCATCTTCATCATATCCAGGAGGTACATTACCTTTTTGGCTAGTATACCTTCCGGCTCCATATAGTGAAGCCAGATCATGTGGTGTACCATATGATTTACCGGTTTCTAATGGATCGTTTCCTTCAGATTCAATCTGTGTATTTCTGAATGATCGTTTTGAGTCTTCCCTAATTAAATCTCTATATTCTTCATATTGTTCCTCACTGAAATGGAATATATTATCATAAACCCAATCGGAAGGCATTAATTTAGCATCTATTATTTCTTTAGCTAAATCAACTTTTTCTTTCATTAATGCTATCCTTTCTTGATCATAAATGATTGAAGGGGTAGTCATTCCTAATTCAAAATTAGTTAAATTTTCTGCTGTATAGCCCTGTACATATAAATGAACCATAGCTATTTTATATAATTCTGAAAGGATAATGCGCTGTATACGTTCAATTGTGCGGGCAAATCTAATATCTTCGGCTGCTAATGTAGCTTTACCTTGCAGATCAGCCTCGTACCCTAAAAATGCTTTAGGTACTTTAAGGGCAGCAAATAATTTATCTCTTAAATATTCAACATCCGCAATACCATCATACTCCATTCCTTTGGTAGTATCAATTCTAGTAGAGCTATCATTACCTCGTACAGGAATATAAAAATCTTCTAACATGTTTTGCATGTTATAATTCATATTGTATTGTCCTGTTTTATCATCAACAAATGGAGTACGTTTTAGATTTGAAATAGTTTTCTGCATAAATGCATCTACTTCCTGTGGAGGAATATTACCTACATTCATATAAAAAACTCGTTTTTCAGGAGCTCTAACAATACGATGGATTAACATAGCATCCTCCATCAAGGTATATTGCTTAAATAATTTACGGGCAGGTTCAATATATGAACGACCATAAGGTAAATAATTTACATCTGTTAATAAACGAAAATGAGCAACCTCATAATTATCAAAATAAACAGCTTGGTCGTTATCCCCATAACTAAAACCAGAATATGCACTACCTCCTCCAGATAATCCATCAGGGTCAAATTTAAATCTAACATCACTTGGATTTTTCTCATTCCATCCTTCTTCCCTAATTATATTATATGCAGTATAGGGTATAACATTGTATACACCATATTTTTCAGCTACCTCTAGTTTTAAGAAAAAATCACCATACTTACACATTTGGCGGATCCAACTCCATAAATTAAATTCTACGTTTAATACATCGTAAAATAAATTATACAAAATCTTTTGAATGTCTTCATCAGGTGATTTGATAGATAATACTTCACCCATATCATTTTTTAAAGTACATTCATCCGATACTATGTCTAGAGTAGAAGCAATAATAGCATCAGTATCCATTGCTTCATAATCTGAGTATAGTTGTGTTCTTAATGTTTGATAGTTTAAAGCAGGGTTATATACAGGAGCATTTCCTGTAGTGTGCAGACGGGTAAAACGGTCAATTAGAGCGTTTGTCTGTATTTGTCCAGATTGTTGAACTTTGTTAATATCTACGACTTTTAATTCATTTCCACCAACGTTTCTAATTACTACGTCAGTTGAAAATAAGCGCCGTAAACGGGTAAATATACTAGTATCTGCCATGTTTATTGTTATAAATATTTATAATAACCAGGAAAGATCTTCTTGTTGACCTCCAATTTCTGTTTTCCACGGGTTATCAAATTGAGTGGTATTATACGCACCTCCTTTTTGGTGTCCACTTTTATATGAAGAAAGAGATGCTTTTGTTAGTTCTATAGATTGTTGTCTAAATTTTAAAGATGTATCTCTTAAGTACATAGCAATAGAAAAAGCCATAACTAGATCATCATTATAACCTGTTTGGGCTTCTGGGCGGCCATTTTTCCAAACAAATACTTTCATTTCCTCTAGTAGTCGTTTGGATTGAATATTTACAGATTGGTCACCTATAAATTCTCTAAATTTAGCTATTACTAAGGGTCGTGTTTTAAGAGACATAGTAAAACCTGGTACTAGATTATTATTGTTTTCTTGTTTTGCTATATATGATTCAACATCATTGGCTTCAGTTCGAGAAGAATAATATAAATTATCATACCCTCGTTCAATTACTGTTTGTATAGTAGACCAACCAATATTTGCATTTTCAATTACTAATAAAGCATTATTATACTCAGTAGCTATAGCTATTAATAAGTAAGCAAAGTCTTTTGTACTTATTTGTCCTTTATATTCTGCTACTTGTACATTTGATTCTATATCTATTACATGAAAAGCAGAATAATCTTTACCATCACCACGAGCAACGTCTGCTGTAACTAAATAGCTACGAGAGTAATCTGCGGGCTGCCATACCCATAAATTTTGGTCTGCTCCTCTTCGTTCTAGTGGTTCTTTTATATATGTTTTTTCAATAAAGTCAACCCATTCTGGGTAGAATACAACATCACCAGAAGTGCTAAAATCACAGTCACATTCTTGCGCTGCTAATCTTGGGTCTCCTAAATCTTCATCTTGTTTTTTTCTCCATTCTTCATTTCTTTCGGGATGAACACTCCATGGGAGTTTGATAGGTAAAAAGTTGTTGTCCTGTGATTCTGCCCGAACCCATGTTTGATGGAACCAGTTTCCAGTTCCATACGGTGTTGAAAGTACAATCGCTCCACCACCTGTGCTTAATGTTTGTTGTGCTGATGCCCATATTTCTCCAATGTTATCAATAAATGCAGCCTCGTCGACTATTAGTAAAGAAACGGCTTCTGATCGACCTGCATCTGAAGCAGCTGATACTGCTTTGATTTGGGATCCATTAGATAGCCGTAATGCTAATCTATTATTTTCTGCTGTTGGTATTTTTAACCAAGAAGGTAAATTTTCAAACATGTATTTTACCTTAGTGACCATGTTTTTTGCTGTGTCTTGCTTAGTAGCAATACAAAGTACATTCCTATCTTTATGGAATAACATAGTCCAAAGAGAATAACCAGCAGATAAAGTAGATATACCTAACTGTCTTGATTTTAAAACAATAGAATAAGGATTATCTTTCCATAATGTTAATACTTTAGCTTGGAAAGGATATAAATTAAATGGTATTCTTCCTCGAGTTGGATGTTGAATAAAACAATATTTCCTCATAAAATGTGCCGGGTCTTGAACACATTTTATATATTCTTGTCTAATTATTTGTTTTAAATCAGGTTGACTCATAATATAGCTGCTAAAGTAACTAAGAAAGACATACCCGATATAACATAAGCTACTATTTTATCAAAGCGAGCTTCTTCTATTATTTTTTCTTGTATATTTACAGTTTCTTGAAAATGTTTTTGGTTGATTTTTAATACTGTTATTTGGCTATCTTTGTACTTAATAAGTGTATCTTTAACATTTATTATGTCTTTATATAAAATAACAGAATCTCTAACTATAGAGATTTGAGAATCTAAAAAATCTGTTTTTTCTTTTACCTTAAGAGCATTTCTTAATGATTCACATGGAACTTTACATGGCTCACCTACTACTAAAGACACTTGTGAATTTAGTGGTAAGCTGGCTATCATTAAGATTATTAAGGTTATTAATTTGTTCTTCATAACGTCTTAGATTTTGATCAGTTTTATAGTTTAGGTTATATAATTGTGACTGAAGATGGAATATTTTTTCTTGTTCTACCTGATTTAGAGAATCTAGAGTAATGAATTTTTTATTATTTACGTCTATAAGATTTTCTAGTGAATCTATTTTTTCTTTATAGTTATTATTTGATAACGAAAACAAGTTATCTGATAGTAGTTTTATTGATATGCCACAAATAATTAATCCTCCTATTAGGATAACTATTAACATAACCATGTAAAAACTTTTGTTTTTTATCATTAGTTATCAGTATTAGATTCTAATAATATCTTATTTAAAGAATCTCTAGTTGTTTGAAGTGTTTTACGAATAGAAATATATTCAGATAGTGATAATTTTCCTTCTTTAAAGTTATTAAAAACTTCATCTAATTGGGTTTGGTTCATTTCTAATTCTTTACTTATTATTTCTTCTATAGAATCTTCTTCTTTAATTTTTTTACCACTCCCTGTTTTAATAGACTTTACATCTTGGTTGTCTTTAAATTTATTTAATTCTTTTTCATCTTTATATTCAATAGCATTACCATCAATAAAAGCTGTTTTTTCACCAGCTTCGGTTAAGGCATTGATTATTTCTTCACGAATAGTAGATTTCAATTCAGATAGTTTCATAATGATATATTATAAATATTACATCTTTAGTGTTTTCAATACAAAGTCTACTCTTTCCTCAACTGTTAAACCATGTATTTCTTGAAGTCCTCTAATCATTGGTTTATATCTGTTGATAATATATTTAATAGTAGTATCTATCTTATCTCTATATTCTGAATTAGTTTCTCTGACTGAATTGTCTTCTATGTCTACTCCCACAGGTGATATATAGAATATATAATCATATTCTGAAATGAGTAATTTTGCATAATTTTCAAAAAGATGTTTATCATTGTGAAAAATAGAAGAAGCATTTAAAGTAAAAGCCATTACATCAATTACTGTTCTATCAGTAATTAAATTTTCATTTAATAATTCTGCTGATCTTTCAGCCAAAAATATTGTTTGACCTTTTAATGTTGAATCAGTATTTAATGGAATACCTAAATCACGTAAATATTTTGAACGTTCTGTTGCTAAGTGATATTCTTTAAATTGTGGTAATTCGCTTAAAGCATTAACTAATGTACTTTTTCCAACAGACATTGTTCCACAAAAACCTATTTTCATATATGTAAATATATAAAAAAGAGCTTGTTTTCACAAGCTCTCTTATAAATTTATTTTATTTTAGTTAGATTATTTTTTACCTTTTTTCAAAGTAGCTGAAATCTTCTTAATAAAGCTGGATAGTGCTTCTCTTTCTTCATCTGTGTAATCAAAATTACCATCACGGTATTTCATCATAGCATTCTTTACATATCCTACTTCTGTCATTTTTCTACCACGAGTACCATCACCTACTGGTTTTTCTTGTTTAGGAGTAACTAATCCTGCTTTTTCAACAACACCGTACTCTAACAAATCTCTCATAATAGGAGAAACAGCAGCAGTATCTGCAGTACCAAATTGTTCATCAGCAATATCTTTTAAGGTACTTTTTTCATTATCAATTAGGTGCCTAATTACTCTTTGGTAACGAGTAGATTTTTGTTTATTTTCAGGCATTGCTTCAATTTTTTCTTCAGCATCATCTGTTAATTTATAAAAAGTAGCAATACGAGCCATTTCTTCTAGCTCTTCTTCATTTACACTATCTTCAGAAAGTGTTTCTGTTTCTTCAATCTGGCGAGTATGGTAATCAACTATTCCTTCAGGATCTTTTTTTCTGATCCATGCTTGGGCTTCTTTTTCTGATTTGAAGTAATCAACAACTTCACCATTTGGTCTTTCAACTGCCCAAAATTCTTCTTTAACCTCTTCTTCATTTACACTATCTTCAGAAAGTGTTTCTGTTTCTTCGCCTAAGTGTTCGTTTAATAATTTACTTTCAGCTAAATATTTTCTTAAATCGAAATTATCCATTTTATTATTTAGTTATAAATATATGTAAAGAAAAAAAACCTAATATACTATATTTATATATCTAGACCCCCCTTTGCTGATACAGTTACAACCCACATATCTCCACCATCTTTTACATTAACAAAAGATTTAGAAAAATATTGTCCTGGTCCTCGATAATTGTCTTGTTCATACTCATTTTTAAAATACCTATTTGCTTCTTCTGTATTAGATAAATCCATAACTTCTTCTTTAGGTATTTCCATAGTAAATAGTAAATCCCAACTATCCTCATCATCATTATATTTTTTATATTTAATAGACCCAGGTTTGATATATTTTGGTGTACCAAAGTCTAATATTAATTCTTCAGCTTCTCTGTCTTCTTTTAATAAGCGACCTTCAGCTAAATATTTTTTTAGCTTTAAGATTGCTTTGGCTAAATCCTCTAAATATTGATTACCTTCTTTAACATCTAGTTCTTCTAAATCACGTCTAATTTCATCTAAGTAGTATTCAATACCACTATCTTCCATAGATTCGTTTAGTTTGTTTTCTGCTAAATATTTTTTTAAATCAAAGTTGTCCATTTTATTTGTTATAAATATAATAAAAACTTAAAAAATTATCCTGCTGATCTTTGGTTTGTTATTGCTGGGTTTTTAAACCAGGGTAATCCTTCACGATTACGGCGAGCTTCTTTCCAACCATCTTCAGTGTATTTAATACCATGAAGATAATATTCACGTTTGCGTTTATCTCCTTCAGGTAATAACGCAGGACCATCCCAATTGTGAAGTTTACCATCAAAAACATAGGCAATAGTACCATCTGCTTTTTTTAATTTTTTAGTTTGTTGATATTTGTTACTCATATTTTTTATAAATAATTATTAAATAAATAATGTGTTATCTCCATCATACCACATATCTTCAGTATGGTATTTTATATTAAGCATATAATTAGCAACGTATATACCTTGGGCACCTGATACTGTAATTCCTCTAGCTGATAAAGCATCTCCTACAAAATGTACATTTGGGTGATTTTTTAGGGATAGATCTGGATAATTTACTAATGGTTCAGGTGACAAATATTTTACCTCTGGTATGTAAATACCCCAATCATCTCCTAATGTTGGGAATACTTTTTTCATATCCTCAATAAAGTCGGTAATATAATCAAAGTAACCTTGAAATGATTCTTTAACTTTAGATAATTCTTTTGATCCTATTTGAAATGCCTCTACCTCATTTCCCTCAGATGTTTGAGAAACATTACGTGAAGGTGAGTAATATAATCCTTTATCTTTAATTTGACATTCTTTAACCACTTTACGTGACCATTCAAATGGATTTTCAACACCTCTAATTTCCATCAAAATACCAAAATTAGTCATGTCGTTTTTAAATGTCATATCTTTTTTAGCATGACCATTGTAAGAATAATCACCATATGTTTCCTCTACAGCAACATAAGCGGCATTATTGTTTGTACAAAATGATCTTAATGAAACACCTTTATCCTCAAATTTTCTATACAATTTAAAATCGTATGAAATATCAATTAGTTTTTGAAAGTGATGTTGTGGTGCCTCAAATCTAACACCAATTTGTACTGGTTTTGGTTCTGTTGGGAATATATATTCTTCTTGTAATGATTGAGCAAAGTCAATTCCTGATTTACCAACTGCAAAAATCAAACGATCATAATCTCCTACTCGTGTATTAGCATAAGGTTGATCAAGTTGGTAAATATCAAGTGCTTCAAATTTTTGATTTTTAAAGTCAATTGAAACTACTTTAGCTTCCCATTCAAAATTAACACCTTTATCAACTAGAAAATCGTACCAATTTTTACCAATCTCGTGTAGGTAATCTGTACCAACGTGCCATACAGGGAACAAACGTAAACCGAAATATGGTTTGATAAAATCAGGTTCTGCTTGAGGATCTGAACATTGTACTTCCTCTGGTTTTGGATGAAATCTTTTAAAATTATTGATTACCTCATCAAACAATTCCATTGCCTTTTCTTCACCACAATATTTAGACATATGTCCTCCAATAGCTGTATGGTAAGTTAACTTGCCATCACTCCAACCACCAGCACCAAGGAAGCCTGTCATTACTTCCTCAGGTTTTCTTTCATAAGGTGATTTACCCATATCAATTATGGTAATGTTTTCTCCAGGATAACCATTATCTACAAGTTTAGTAGCTGCATTTACTCCTGCAACTCCTGCTCCTACAATTACTAGTTTTTCTGTCATTTTTTCAAAGTTTAAATATATGATTTTTTTTATGTTTTTCCAAATTAAAAGTGGCCCACTTTTTAAGGTGGGCCACAGCTCCATAAAATTTTTAACCCCTGGGAATCGACTGGCTATGAATCAGTCTATAAATTGATTTTTAACTTAAGTGTTCCTGTTCCTTTAATAACACGGTGCCACTCATGTCTTGGTATAAATATGGGTTCATTTATAGAAGTTGGCAGTTGATTATCAAGTTGTAATTTCCAATCTGTTTCCCCAATTATTTCAACTGTTCTGTCTTCATCATCACGATGCCATAATAATTCTATTGGGTCAATGTTTTCAGAAAACTCTCTAATAATGTATTTGTCTGTGACTTCTAAGTCAATGTATGGTTTACCAGAATCCACTATAAGAGCCTTTTAAACCTAATAATGAAGCATATCTTGGTAATCTACATGACCAATATGAAGCCTTAGTTTTATCTTTCTTTTGAGCACAATTATGTCTTTTAGCAAATGCTTGACGTGCTTTTGGGTCATTTATTTTTGCTTTAAGACCGGTAGTATCACCAAAAGATACTTTTTTTACTTTTTTGGTTTTAGGATCCTTAACATAAACATAGAATTTTTTAGAACCGCCTCTTTTAGGTTTATTTAGATCCACATCTCTTCCCTGATATTCAGTTTCAACAAGTGGATAATCAAGCATTACTTTTCTATTTTCAAATATACCTATCTTTCCAATATCAGTTGATAAAAATAATTTTTTATCTTCTCCTTTTAAATCAATTACCCCTTCATTAAATAAAAAACGTGTTTCTAAAAGTAACCGAGCATGGGAAACACTGTGTGCTCTGAAAGTATTTTCAGTTATAGATACTTTTTCTTTGATATGGTAACGGAGATTTTCTGATATAGGATAATTGTATTGTTTTCCTTCTACTAATAAAGGGGAAACTAAATCACAAGTATTACATCCACAGCTACACATGATAATAAATATTAACGATTAAACCAATTAATTAATACTTGCATTTGTTTAGGGCTTGCTTGGTAGTTTTGTCTTTTAATTGAGTCTAAAATTTTATACACAAAATCATCTCGTCGATTTATATCTGCCCAACGTTTCCACTTCCTCCATGCTGCTTCACCTTCTAATCTTATACCTCCATTTTTAAAAAAAACAGGGAAAAATTTGTTTTCCTCAATTATTTTTTCTAGAATTGATATTAGATTAACAGATGACACTATTTGATTCTTTATATATTTCTTCTAATACAAATATATCTCTTGAATTTAAATTAAGATCTTTTACTAATTTTAAGTGTTTTTTTGATTTAAAATTAATAGGACCTTCAACTAAATTTTCCCAATAAGATAATATTTCAGCGTATGCATTTTTTTCAAAACTATTTAAATAAACTTTCATTTTTTATTTTTCCATTTTACTTTTAAAAGAAGTAATAGCAGTACCTAATTTACTATTTAAACTAGATAATTTATTTTTAAATGAAAGCCATGCTGATTTTAAAGCACTGGTGATTTTATTTTCAGAGATATTTCGCTGTACTCCTAATTTGGATGTTATTCGTGATGTTTTTTTAGTTTTTTCAAGGGCTTCTTCAACTATTTTTTTCATAGCAGGGTTAACCCTTTCTTTTAACCAATCAAAGGCATCTTTATAAGCATATGATGTTCTGTCAAATCCTTTACGTTTAATAGTAACCAAAATATCATCAATTTCTAGTGCTTTTTCTTTGGTTTCTTCTAATTCTTCTAAAACAGGACGAAGAACATCTTCAATAACATCGTATTGATTTTTTAATTTTTTTAATTGGCTAGTTATTTTATCTATTTCATCAGATAAATCAGCAAATTCTTTAATTTGTTCTTTTAATTTATCATCTTTAATTTCTGCTTCAGAAATTGATTCTAAAAGAATGTTATGTTTTAAATAATGGGTTAAGTTAAAATTATCCATAAAATAATAATTTATTATAAATATAATTAAAATATAGAAGTATTAACTTTAATAAAAGCAGGTCTTTTTATGGATTGGTTTATGCTAAGTATATCTAAATATTCTTCCCATATTCCCGCTAATCCTTTATTAAAAGCCATTGCTCTTTTTATTTTATGTTCTTCCCCATCTACCCGATAAAAATGTTTTATAGTTTCATCATTACATTCTACCTTAATTACCATATCAGGGTAAAAATTATTTAGTTGTATCCCTTTACGTAATAGGCGAAAACAAAGAACTCCTTCAACAATAATAGATTTATTAGGGTCATTATGATAATATAACACATCATCCATCATATTTTCTAAAGCGGTTTCCCTGTTATTATTAATATGGTGGTCTGAAATAATTAGGGGGGTATTTAGTCTTTTACTTAGTTCAGTAGCTATTTTTATTTTGCCTGTTTTGGTATAACCAACAATAACTATAGATTGTTTATCACGGCATATATCTAAAAGTCGTTCGTCTACTAAATCAGCTGGGTTCATATATTGTAGTATGTTTGGTTTAATAGACCTTTTTCTTTATCCCATAAAAATGATTCAGCAGATTTTCTTGCTCCTATATACCCTTTTTTATGGTGCCAACTATCTGTCCCGGATAATGAGCTCATATGTCTTACCATTACTCCTTGAAGTTCATTAGTAGCATTGAATTTACCTTCTTTCTTGTGATGAAGATGACCTAAATGAAATTCTCTGTAATATGTCATTGCCCAGTCTGTAGGGTTTTCTTGGGCCATGATCATAGGTAAATCAGCTACCTTTTCATTATTACCATGTGTAAACCCTATTAAATTTTTACCAAAAGAAAAATACTTACGAGGATTAGGACTATTATCTATATTTACATTTTGGTCATTATGAAACCATCCTTCTAATGAATCCCCTAAATAAAAACTACGCTCATAATCATGGTTTCCGGGGATTACTTTGACTTCTACAGGGGCTATTTGAGATAATTTTTGGATATTTTTAATAAGTAGTTCTCTACCTTTTCTAAAAGTATTTTGCCAACGTGTATCTTCTTCTTGAGGAGTTCCTGATGTTGTGCTATTGTAAGGGTGTGATTTGTCAGAATTAAAAAAATCATTAGATATTGGAAGTAATATTTTTTCAATATTAGTTCCTTGATATAAATTAATAAAATAATCTATACAGTCATTAAATCGTTCACTAGCTATCTTTATATTATAGTTTTCTCCTACTTCTTCATGCCATGCTACTTTACCAAAATGAAGATCAAAAATTGTAATTTCTAATAACTTACCATCTTTATCAATGTTTTGTTTTTTGTTGTATGGTACTTTAGGGGATAGTTGTTTTAGATCTTCTAAAAATTCTCTACGTATATTTTCTAAATCATAGGCCGCCTGTTTTTTCTTTAACCAAACTTTTACCTGGAATAATGGGGTAGTTACTATTTTTTTGTCGGGGCCTTTGGCTCCTACTTCCCATGTATTAATGATTTGTTTCTCAATCTCCCAAATTTCTAGATCAATATCATATATGTCTAGTAATTTTTCTACTGTAACAATACGATTAGTAACATCGGAAGAAATAACTTTTTCAGTTTCCATAAAATTAAATATACTATTTGTTTTTTAATTATCCACGGGATAAGTAGTTTTATCCTTGATATCAA
>Ga0070746_10000496_pt1 | contig 23357 bp, 19 predicted proteins | sample VirMetDEL_Mar_21_FD_77016 | JGI IMG/M metagenome (GOLD analysis project Ga0070746, IMG submission 77016) | Aqueous microbial communities from the Delaware River and Bay under freshwater to marine salinity gradient to study organic matter... | ecosystem: Environmental > Aquatic > Marine >...
AGACCTCCAAATTGTACATTACCTACACCTTGGGTTGTAGCGTTGGATCTAAAAAATTCGTGGTCATACTCATCTAAAAAAGCTGATCCACTATAAACGTTTACGTCTCCGTGGAATATAGGGTTACCAAATAAATTAGTATCATTAAAAGTTACTTCACCAAGATCAGAGTCAAATGTTAAATTACTAACTCCTCTAATATTAAGAGGGGAATTTCCTTCAATATTAGTAGCTTTAATATGTCCAAAACTACCCGTACCACTACCACTAATAGCATAATCAGCGCTTGAAGTAATAGCAATTGAAGTAGAAGAACCTGACTCAAGTACAGATTGTAAGTCTTGAGCCCCCCCTCCTAAACTTAATAAAGACCCTGTCCCGTCATAATAAGAACTCCCAGAGACTTGAACTAGCCTTTGGTATGTATCTTCTATATTTTGATTTGTAAAATCAAGGGCGCCCGCCATATTAGTCTATTTTAGACAACCCGTAGAGTAAACCGTCAATAATAGTTTTTCTTTGTTTAGAATCTACTTTATTTTCTTGGAGGTACGTTCCTACTAAGTTGTTAAGTTTATCTTTTTTTATTGAGAGATTTTTAAGATTAATATCTTCTTTTACTAGCAAACGTAGTAGTTTGACGATATGTTCTCTTTCGTGAATAGACACGTTTTCCTTAACATTTTTTACAGAAACTTGTGGTTTTGATTCTGTGATAAGATCTTCTGTTTGTTGGGATTTAACTTCAACAGTAATTTTTCTTGAAGTATCTACTGTAAATTTAGATTCCCAAGGAGTAAAATAAGTATCTTCTGCTATAACCTCTAATTGGATGTTGCCCTGTGTGTTTTCGGGTAGTAAACCTTTTAGTTTTTTTACTGGAATTTGGCATTTGCCATCAGATGTGATTTTACCTTTGAATACTAAGGCTAGATCATCTGATTCGATTAATAAGCGGGCTTGGCTGTTTTTTAAAGAAGCACCTGTTAATTTTATATCGCACTCAAAGAGTTCGGTTTTATCTGTAAATAGTTTGTACATTATATTTCTACTTTAATATCAACACCAAGCACTTCCTTTGCAACAAGTGCTACGTCCGTTATACGTATTTGCCTTTTCTTTATCTCTTTGGTTTCTTTGTACTCTATGCCCTCTACTTGGCATATAAGTTTTATAAATTTTTTCTTTTTCTTTTCGTCTTTAAATACTTCTTGGTAATTAGAACCTGCTTGTACTACTTCTTGTACTAAAGCAACATCATCCCATGTATAGGGGTTATTATTCCATTGAAAATTAGCAGTGCTCCACTTATATGGTATTCTAGTAGCCATTTATTATTGAGCTATATATAAGTCGTAATTTGAATCTAAATATAAAGTACCTGCTACTGCTGTGGGAGGAGCTGATTGGGTTTGAAATTGTAATGTATTTTCTACTAAAGCAGAAGATGCTGTTAAAGTATTAGTTATAATATTATCACTAGCACTTACAATAGAGGCTGTTAAATTGGTAGTAAATATATTAGTAGCTGAAATTCTAGCTGAAGCTGCAAAAAGATCTGCAGTAGCAATAAACCCAGGGGCCCCAAGTGTAGGAGTACTTGGGTTAAATGTAAGGGAAATACTACTAGTTAAAATAGTAGTATCAGTTGTATAAAAAGGAATATGAGTATTAGAAGCCCCAATGGGGTTTCTGCTAACTAAGGTATTAGGATTAGCAAATATTTTATCATCTACACTTGCACTTCGTAAATTACCATTATCAATAACAGCAACATTATCCGTTGCAGAACTGTTTCCAATTCCCGAAACAATAACTGAGGTTCCTTCAACTTTGAGACTACCAGATACTGTAGTAGTGTTTCCTGGAGATGATCCTAGTGTAGTATTATTATCTATTGTAGCATTTCCTTCAACTTTTAAATTATTTGAGCCTGGGTTTATTTCTGTTCCTATACATAAAGAATCAGCACTTAAAAATCCTGTTAAGGTTGCATCTCCCCCATTAATTGATGAGCCTGTTATAGTAGAACTTACTTTTAAAGCTCCCGTAACTTCCGTATTAATCCCTATTTTTACTCTTTGAATAGGATTTTCACTTTTAACATTGGCAGTACTTAGTATTAAGTCACCTGTGACTCCTGTTTCATCTACGTCAGCAACAACTGCCTCTATTGTGGCTATAGAACCTGATATTTTTAGGTTGTTAAAACTAGCACTATCAATAGCAAAAGTAATAATTCCTGCTGAGTCACCTGCTTGGGCTCCTTCTGTTGTTCTGGAACTTCTTAAAAGTAATTCTGTTCCTGCGCTTGAATCTTCAACATCTTTAAAGTCAAATACTGTTAAAGGAGTAGTAGTACCAATACCAACCCTAGGATTAGCTCCCGAAGAAGTAAAGTGAAACCCTATTACATCATTAGGTTGCCCCGCCGATTCAGAAGGGATTATAAATTGGAGAGCTTTAGAAGCTGTATCATGTGCAATAACAAAAGAAGCGGTTGACCTTTGGGCATAATCAATTTCTTCAGGAGTAAAAGAACTAGTTAAAGTTCCTGTTGGAAAAAAAGCTATATCTCCTTTATTTCCAAATACTGTAATTGGAACTATGCTTGCAGTTTCATTAAATTGAGCCATCTTGCTTTAATTGTTTTAGTTCATTAATTTTAGTATCTAATTCTTGGATTTTGGCTACTATCATAGCTAAAATAGCTCTATCAGAAATATTAGAAGGGACTATATCATCATTTATAGGGGGTTTATGAGGAACCATTTGACCATTTTCTATGACAAAATTAGGAGACCAACGAGCTAAAATAGGGTCAATTTCTGCAACTTCCTCAGCAATAAACCCACCTTCTACAGTTGTAGAATCTGCTATGTACTTAAAAGTAACAGGATTTAATTTATCAAATTGAGTTAACAAATGTTTATCTAAAGGTTTAATATCTGTTTTTACCCTTCTAGTAGAAGTAGAAAAACCTAATTGTCCATTTGATGTATTAAATGTTAAACTTACACCAGCAGCAATGTTAGTTAGTTGTGGCATAAAAATCTTTCCAGAAGAATCAACTTCAAATAAAGTTACATTTGCTATATCTGCTCTTTGGACTTTGAAAGAATTAATATTACTGGTAGTACCTCCATTTAGTACTATTTGCACATCCCCAGTTCCGTGTTGTTCCATAATGGTATCCCCATTTACAGATCCTTCTCTTAATATTTCAAAACCTGTGTTGTTAGAGCCTGTGGAAAAAACTAGTCTCGCAGCACCTAAAGTATTTCTATCTTTACCAATAAAAATTTGTCTAGCGGTACCATCTCCTGATGCTACTGTTAAATCTAAATCTCCTTCATAGTCTCCAGGAAAAGTTGGAGAGGTACCAGCATCTGCATATGAACCTGTGGTGTAAAATCTTTTATCGGCAAAATTCCATACTACTACATTTCCCCCAGTATTTCCAGTCATAGATGAAGCATAAAGCTCGTTAATTTCAGCATTGCTACCAGAAACTAATATTTTTCTAAATTCAGCCATTTAACTTATTTATCTCGTTGTCTAAATGTTGTAATTTTTTAACAGCGGCCGCCATTATCCCCCGTTCAGAAATATCCATGGGAATTAAGGTATCATCTATAGGGGGTTCATTCATGTGCAATTGTCCTCCTTGTATTTTATAGTTAGGGAAATAGTTAGCAAAGATAGGATTAATTTCTGCAACTTCCTCAGCAATAAACCCACCTTCTACAGTTTTTAAATCTGTGATATATTTAAAAGTAATTGGGTTAAGTTTATCAAAATCCTCTAATATAGAATTATCTAAAGGTTTAATATCTGTTTTTACCCTTTTTGTTGAAAAAGTACCATAACCAAAAAAAGGTTGGTTTCCACCTATTGCATAAGACCCAGTCATTCTTACAGGAAGAAATGCTGTGCCATTATGATTTAGTCTTATATTCCCATCTAAAGGAATTTCTAATGGGGGACGACCACTAAGATTAGATGCTTCAACGCTAAATTTTCGATCATTAATAGAATCATAATAATATAATACTAAAGATGGAGAGTAAGGTTCTGTGTTTGTTCCCTCTATATAAACTGGGGTTGAAGGGGAAGCATTTAGTGCTACCCAAATCTCTACCCTAAATATCCCATTAGAAGAAAGAGAAGGAGTAAAAGTAGCATCAAAATCTGTTAAGTCAGCTACTCTAAAGGTGGCACCATAAGGTTGTGGGGAGCCAGGAACATTAAATGTAGTACCTCCTCCTGCAAGGGGAAAATTCCATAAATCGCCGTCTCCTCCTATTTCATAATCTGTATAAGTCGTAGCAGTGATAGATCTACCTCTAGTGAGAGAAGTTCTTGTTCCTGAAGAATTGATAATGCGAGCTTGAATTACGGGGGAGGAGGCTCCTACAGTTTTTTTAGCCCTAATTTTAAGTCCTATTCCTGTTAATGTTGCTTGAAGTGGGACATTGCTCCAACCCCCAGCAGGACCTGAAAGTCCAGCGTTTAAACCTATACCTATGCTTAAAGCCTGAGGCAGACCATTAAATGATTGAGAAATTTCTCCTGTTCCGTTTGTTACTATATCTGCACCACTTCCTTGCCAACCACCAAGATCAAATGTTAAGAATCCTCTAACTTGAGGGCTATTATTATATTCTATACTAGAACTATTGACAATCCTAATATCCCCGTTTCCACCATCTGAAAAAGTAGTATTAGCATTAACAGCTGATTGTCTTAGAATTGTAAATCTTTTTCCGGGGAAAGGGGTTCCACCAAATGATCCTGAGGCTACTAAACTAAGTTGAGCAACTCCTGCTGTGTTTCTATCTTTACCAATAGTAAGAGTTCTAGTTGTAGAAGAACCATTTGCTACTGTTAACCCTAAATCCCCTTCATAAGGAAACCATAGAGGGCTTGGGTCTCCAGCATTTCCATAACTACCTGTAAAATGGAAACGGTTGGTTGAGCTATCCCAAACTGTAACAAATTTTTGGAATTCATTTCCGGGACCACCACTAACCATACTACCAGCATATAATTCATTAGCATAAAAATTACTTCCCGATAATTGTACTTGTGCCCAACGTCCCATGACTATTTTATATATAAATATATGAAATTTTTAACCCGTTACATAAATCCAAACATTACTATCATTTGGGTCACCCGTAGATCCAGTATTAATAGTTATAGCTCCGTATTGTACAAATGAACCTGTTTGATAAACAGCATCTTCTTGATTAACTAATGAATTATTAGGATCGAAATAATTAAGGGGTTTTACGGTTTGTGCATGATTTGTTCCTAATGAATTAAAAGAAGATGTAGGATTACTATTAGAATTTGTAAGGGCCCAAGGGTTATATGCTGGGCTTTCATAAGCATAACTGGAGGCTGTGGTTAGTAACCACCCACCACGTGAAATTTGCCTAGAGTCAAAAAGATTAAACCCACTTTGGAATGCTAAATCATAAAAAAGAGCAGAACCTGTTTTATTAGAATTAGTTTGAACAACTATTCCTCCTCTATCTCTAGAATAAGGGAAATCACCATTATCCCCAGCATTTAAAATAATAAATTGATCTTTTATATTAACACTATCATGTTGGATATAAATTGTATCCGATAAACTATTACCTATAAAGTGATTCCCAGCTCCTAAAACGGTAATAGAAGATCCTGAAATACTAGATAAAGTAGTGTGGGCTGCGGGAGAATAGAAAAAAGTAGCAAAACTAGGATTAGAAGTAGAACCTGTATAACTTAATTGGGCATCAAAACTAAGTCCAGCATTACTAGCTATAAAAATAGAGGGTGCTGAGGAACTTATTTCAAGTGATTTGTCTGGGGAAACTACTTGGGAAAATTGTAAATTTATTTCTTCTTGACTAGTAACATTAGTATAAAATAACCCATTACCTGGGAGAGAGGAAGATAATTGTAATTCATCTCCACTGACTTCTAATCCTGAGACAACAGCACCTACTGCTAAAGATAATTTTAATTCTCCTGGTACGGTTTGGGTTAGACCATCCCCGTCTAAATTATCACTAATGGCAATTTCATCTGCGGTTAATTTTAACCCTGAGGATCCATTATTAATTCCATCAAGTTTTAAATTTAATTTAGAGGTGTCGCTTGGATTGTTCCATTCTAACCCGTTTTGAGCTAAACTTTCAGTTAATATTAATTTTTGGGGATAAAAAGTATCAAAATTTCCACTTACAATTGTACTATCATTATACCCATCAAATGTAAGCCCTGAGTAGTTGGATGCATTGGTCATAACCCCATTAACTTGGGCATTCCATAACCTTATACTAGCTGTGATAAGTTCGTCCCCTTTCCACCAGCTGGAGAAACCTGGGGAACCTGTTTTTTGAAATAATAATCCATTTCCTCTAAGTAAAGCTTTATCAGTAGGATGAGAATTTAAAGTTACTCCTGAAAGAGATCCTGAGTAATCTCCAAATTGACTTCCTATAAAACTTCCACTGGTTTGACCCCCTAAAATTATATTGGCTGAAAGTGAACCACCAGTTTGATCCTCTATTTCGAACACCATAGGGGGCTGGGCAGCACTAGCAGAAAGAAGATACCCATAACCTACTCCAGCTCCTGTAGCTTGCTCTTGAGCCATCCTAAGTTGGAATTTAGTGCCAGGAGTTATAGGGGTAAATGTTGTAGATTCAATATTAAAAGAACCTGAGATTGATCCTGAACGAATTCCTGATCCAAAAAAGTTTCCTACAGATTCAGAAACATAATGAAGATTGTAGTAAGTAACTACATTGGATTGATCACTTTCATCATATTGCTCCCAATGAGTAAGAGATATTACATATCTTTTACCTTGGGGAAAAGAAAGGTTACCATTATATAGTACAGGAATACTATATGAACAAGTAATTGCAAACCCAGGGGGAACTGCTCTTCTAAAAGTAATATAGTCGGGGTTGGACCAATTAACATAATTTACTGCTGAATGAGTAAAAAAGATTGAGGGTTCAGGAAGTCTTCTTGAATTAAAAGTAATAGCAAGATGTTGTCCTGGGTCACTTCGACCACCAGCACTAATAAGAGGTAAAGTAAGAAAAGAAGCGGTTACTACCGGATCTGGGCCTTCTACAAGAGAACCAGATTTAATTTGAGAATTGTTTATAGCACTTTGGCTTCCTATAAATGATAATACAGGTTCAATAAAATAGGAACTTGACATTTCTAATGCCCCATCTGAATCTCTAAATAATATAGAATTAGAAATTATATTAAGAGTAGGATCAGGAACTATACTATTAGTTATAGAAGAAACTGAAATTGGGAGGTCAGGAACCGTGATTGAATACGAAGGGGAGGTTTTATATCCAGTGTCTACAACATGTTCTAATGTAGTATATCCCTTAAAAGGGTGAATTGAAGAAGTTGGCCTATGTGATAAAGAACTTGTAGATTGAAAATAACCCTCAGGAGAAACAAATGTAATAGGAGCAATAACATTGTTAGCAACTATTCTAAAATCACTAGCTGTAATAGAAGTAACTTCAAAATTAGAACCTGAATGTTGAGGTTTAGCCCACCTAGTCATTATGCATATATAAATAAGGGGCTTTCGTTAGCCGATTGGTTAGACTTAACTACTACTTGTCCCATTCTAGTATCATCTGTATGTCCAAAAACAGGAGTAGAAGATATAATTGTAGCTTCAGTATCTGTAGTAACCCTAACAGTGTTTATAGCGGCTCTATTACTGCCTGTAACACTGTGTGAGTCTACTGGGAATGTAAAGTTGTCTTTACTTACACCCCACCTATTTGCTTGGTAATCAAAAAATAAATAAGCACCCCCACCTGTGGAAGTTTGAACAGCAAAACCTCCATCTCCAGTACTAGAACCACTATTTAAAATTAAGAAAGGGTGGTTAGATTGAACTTTTCCCTCAAAATTAATCTGGCTACCTGAAAATATAGTATTAGCTCCTGTAAGGGTAAAGTTTCCGTTGATTGTAAAATTTCCTACTAAATTATCACTTACATCATAAGTAAAGGTAGGTTCATCTATTAAATTAGCCGTATATCCATCTGAGATTGGGGTTGCATTCGTTGCAGTTAATGTTAAGTTATTAGAACCAGTTCTAAATGATATAACATTAGAAGATGTTACTACATAATCAGGATCTACTTCTAGTTTCCAGAAATTATTAGCCCACCTTAAACCTTCTCCTGCCAAACTAGAAGTAAGAGCAATTCTTCCAGATGGGAGGTATAATCCTCCAGAAGGATTTATTTTTACATCTAGGGTTCCTCCAGTATATGAAAGCCCATCTCCAGCAACCCCATTAGCCAAGCGAATACCCCCAGCAGTAATAGTAATACCGGGACCTTGTCCTACTACTAATTGGCTATATTGTTGTTGCCAAGCTAAACCTTCTCCAGCTAAACTTTCTGTTAACCTTAACCCACCTCCCTCAAAAGTTAAACCTCCATTAGAAGCAGTATAAACTTGAATTTGTACTTCTGTTGTTCCATCGTAAGAAAAATCTAAATCTGTTGCAGAAGCAGAAACAATACCTGCCCCATTAACAAGTGGGTACTCCATAGTACCTACTACCCCTGTTAATCCTGAACCATCCCCTGTAAAAGAACCTGAAAATGTTCCTAAGAATTCTAAAGTATTTGTAGAAGAGTTATAAAATAAACTAGAGGTTCTAGATAAGGCTGTAGTATCTACATTGTAAAATACAGGTTGGCTATTATTTGATATACCATCTGCTACACCAGAGATAAAAAGTTCTGTTGCTGCTAATCCTAAATTATCAAAATATAATTGACCCCCATTAGTTGTTTTAAAATATAAAGAAGAAGTAGCTAATATTTTTTCGTTGGGAGAGCTTCTATGGAAGACTACTGTAGAATCATTTGTAACTGCTCCCATTTCGGAAGCTGTTATACTAGTTACTTCTGCATTTGATGCTGATGTTATTATTCGTGCCCACCTTGCCATGTATATAAATATATTTAATCTGGGATTCCTAGATAAAATGCTGAGCCTGAGTAAATCATAGCTCCTAAAGCTGCAGTAACTGTTTCACTTCCTCTGTTATAAAAATAAGTAATTTGTGTTTCTAATGATTCAGATGCTATAACTCTAGAAGAAGTAAAGGCACCACTGCTACTTATACCATTTGTAAATTTAAACTTACCTTTACCACCATAAAATTCTGTTGAATCTTGAGAATGAAGTTTTAATATGGAACTTCCCGCTACTCCATCATTAGATGCTGAAATCACAGATTCACCCGCTGGGGATCCAAATCTTAATTGATTTTGTCCTATTCCTATTTGGATTTTCCCAGATATTTGGGTTGAATCGTGTAAATTTAATCTTTTAGATTGGGAATAAGGAGCTATAAAAGGTGCAAGGACTGAAGCGTTGCTTAGGCTACTTCCAGAACCACCCCCAAAATGAAGTCCTTCTACATAGTTTTTAACAGTATTTTGAGGGGTTGATGATCCTGTGTACATCCCAGGAATAAGCACACTTGCGCTAACCCCACTGTGGGACATGAATAACATGTCTCTAAAACCTAAGTTAGAAAAATTAACATTATCCCCAGGGGCTGTAGCTCTAAATGCAAATGCTCCCCCAGCATCAGCTTGTTCAGCAGCATCACCATTTTTTATAGGGGTATAACTAAATGCCTCTATAGTAGCTAAAGTTTTATTAGCTATATCACTATCAAAAATAATAAGACCATTATTGCTATATACTTTACCACTATTATTTACAGTTCCATTTACAAGAGTAAGAGCAGGACGATTTACTACAGGACTTATGTTTTGTGAACCTGTAAGGGTTAAAGTAGTCATAATTGCTCCGGATTCAGCATAATTGCCTATTCCTAAAACACTTTCAAGATCTTGAGCTCCTGCTGCTGCTTTAATGAAAGCTAATGAAGCTGATAAATCTCCCCATTCAGGGATTGCTACAGCTCCAAAACTTCCTGAACTACCTGAGATGTAACTACTAGCTGAGATCCACCCATTGACAACTAGGTTTGAAAAAGAACCTCCTGAAATGTGAGAGGCGGTTATATTTGTAAATTGAAAAGAGCTTGTGTTACCGGCATCCGATATTGCTATTGACCTCCAACCTGCATCTGTGGTGTAACTAGACGAATCAACTAAAATAAAATATTGTCCAGATTCACTAGCATAAGTAGTTAAACCATTACCCATTCTTGCTTGGGCAAAAGTAAAACGTTGACCTGAACTTGTGATTATAAATCTATTATCTACAAGTTCATTACTAATTATATTAAATCCTCCTCCTAGTGTTACTGGCATGGGTTATATTTTTATTGGAGTAATTTATATTTAGAGCCTAAACCTCCATTAGAATCATCTTCTGCATAAAGCAAATTAGATCGATATGCTATGTAAAAAGGTCCATTGTTTGATTGAGTATAAAGTGAAAAAGCAGGTGAATCATTTTGCTGGATTCCGGCTAATACTCCTTCATCATAATCATATACTATCCAGTGGTATAAACCTGAAGCATAAGCGGGTTCATCAGGAACAGGTTGGTAGAATACTTGGTTATCTACAGATGTGGTTTGAAAATGAATAGTTCCTGAATATATAGATTGGGTTAACTTCATAAAAGAAGAAATTTCATAATCTGTAAGAGATGATGAAGGTGAAGTAAAACTCCTTAAAGATCTAATAGGGGTAAACAATTTAGTTTTATATAAGGTTTTTTCACTAACAGAAGATCCTTGTCCTCCTCTTGCGGTTGATATTGAGTTTGATCCTGAATTAACAGTTACTGTGTAAAGAGCAGGGGTAGTTCCTACTGTAAATCCTGGGGATAGATTGTTGTTGGAAACAACATTACCATTGGGATTCGAAGCTGTGTATGATGCAGTTATAGACCAAGTAAAGGCAGCAGACTCAGTATTCATAGAGAATGTTTGTGGTTGGTCTAAATCAGTTGAGTCCATATAAGACCCTGTGTAGTTGTAGTGGAGATATCTATTGTTTATAAGAGAAGGAGAAGTAGCACCATTTAAGCTTGAACTGTCCCAAAAAACTATACAACCTATACCAAACTCATATACAGTTTGATTAAAGTTATTTGGTGAACCTATCTGATCATTGAAGTAATTTATATTAGTAGAGTAACCAGGAGTTAGACCGTTCCCAAGTACTCCATTATAGAATATAGAAGTTTTGAAAAAATTAGCTTCTAAATCATTAGAAGGAGCAGTTTTATTTAATTGGAAAGTTTGGGCTGTTTTTTCTTCTTGAAGTTGACCTGCTTGATCATAATAACTCCAAGTAGTACTTACTACTAAACCACTATTTACAAATGGGTTTGATCCATCAGTAATAGTACCAGCACCAGGTTGAGGTGGAAGTGTATATTCATGGATATACTGGGAGGTACCAGCTGCAGGGGTTCCACCAGGTTTACGAACAGAAGAAGTAATAGAACCTGTAAAGTTATTACTATTAGGGTCTACTGTGTATACTATATACCCTCCTGATTGGAAAGTTGCCTCATTACTTAATGATTGTGACTGTTCTGGGGCGCTTAACCATCGAGTCATTCCAGGGATATATTGTCCATTAAGTAAAACAGAATGGGATATTATCTGAACATTAGCTCCAGTTGCAGAAATTGAAGATGTAAAGTTAAATAAACTTTGAGATTGTTTAAAGAATTTATTTGTTTGGAATTTAAAAGCCCCAGGACCATTTGAAATTGCAAATGTTGGTTGAGTTGCTTCTCCAAATTGTAACGTAAGTTGCCCACTATCATTTACAAATATAGCAGATAACCCCTTATCAGAAGGTGTTGTAAAATCAAGAACTTTAAGATTAGTTAAACTTTGGGAGGGATCACTTGCTGTTTGGAAAAATGTAAAAGGGGGTAAACCAATATATTCGGAAGCAGAAACTACATGAAAAGACCCAGTACCTTGTTCTACATTTATATCCCCCGATGCCGAAATGTTACTAGCGCTTATTTCTCCTGATACTTCTAATCCTGAAATTCCATCAGCATCATAAAGAAAGTTCCCATTACTAGCATATATGTCATTAGAAGATGATAAATTGTTAGCGGATACGTCATTTTCTACTTGAACTCCATTAGTACCACTAACAATAAAATTATCTGAGTCCCAGTATGCGCTGCCTGTTCTAACGTGGGTATCATCTGATGAATCTCCAAACTTAGTAGAACCACTAGAGTAAATTATTGATGAAGATTCGTAAGTAGTATGCAAATAACTTATAGAAGCTGTATTGGTAATTATTAAATTACTAGCTGTGACTTCATCAAAAGAAAATGTGCTTCTTACATCAGCAGGGATTTGGGTTCCATAATAAAAGTAGCCATCTACTAAATTTATAGCTAATTCCCCTTCTAATAATGTAGAAGGAGCAAAACCTGCACTACCTGTGTGTCTTCTTATTTTTATAGATGATGTTTCTAACGTAGCCATTGTATATAAATATTAATAATAACCGCCATCTACGATGGTTAATGCTTCTGAAGTAGGAGCAGGACCTATTTGAAGGCAAACTTGAGAATTTTCGGGGAAAATTGATATAGCATCTGAAGCTAAAATTGTGGGAATTTCAAATGTTACAGTTTGATTGTCTACTGCTATTGTTCTAGAACCTACTTTAAATGCTGCAAAATTTTCAGCTATTGCTCTTTCAGAAATAATTAAACTTCCTTCTGTATAGAACTTAAATAACTCTAATAAAGAAGCCCCAGTAATAGTAGTAACATTAAGTTCTATAGAAGTAGTTTGGGAAGGTTTATTAGTTGGGGTTAAAGAAATTTTACCCTCTGCTGGTCTTACTCCAGGTTTATCTATAACATAAGGGATACAAAAAATACTTTTTGCTACCCTATCTACAGCATATTGAGAACGGACTTGGGCTCTTAAAGAGTTATTTGTATTTTTTATAATAGGCATTATCTATAAAATTCTACGTAATTATATTTTAAATATTCCCCTAATCCTATAATTTTTTGTTGGAATTCAGTAAGTTCTATAACACGTTGATTAGTTTGTTCTACAACTTTTCTATTACCACTAATTTTCCAGATTAAAGTAAAGGGTTGATATAAAGTAAAGGCATACCCTTTATCTTTATTTATTATTTTATCATAAATATCTTTTGTAGTTTCGATATAAAGATTTTCATTTATTTTTTTGCAAAAATATCTTCTAAAACTACCAATTTGATAATCTTCTTCTGTTAAAACAGGTTTTTGATAATATGGTAATTTTAAAGTAGTGCTAACATTAATACCTTTTAATTTATTATACGTTTTATTAGTGTCAGTATATGTAAGCAATGATACCTTTATAGGAGGGGGTGTGGTAATAATTTGAAGAGGTATAGAAACCCCATCAGAGGGGTTACGACCTGTGAAATATTCATTTTTAGAGGTTTGCCAATAATACCCTACATACCCTTCCCCTGTGGACTTGATTTCTAATTGTCCACCCTCTGTAAACAGATTTGTTTTTATTTGAGATTTGGGATAGTAAGCCATTAATCTGGGGGTTGAAGTAGACTAAATGAAAGATCATTACTATTAACCTCAGGTACTCTTGCTCTAGCTACTGAAAGTGTTGTGTATGAAGTAACCCATTCGTTTTTAGCTATTGTATGGTCTATACCTTGTATTATAAAATCTATACCTTCTTGGTATGAAGGGGGTAAAATGTTAGGGGTTACAGTAAATTTTTGATATTGCAATACCCCAGAAATACCATCAACCTCTACAGATAAATCTATAGGTATAAAACCTTTACTTGGAATATTACCATTTTGGGTTTTAACAGATAAGTCATATTTTAATATACTAGGGAGAGATTGTTTAGCTGTTCCAGAAGTACTAGAAGTTGGGAGCTTAAAGTTTCTATAGGTATCAGTTATAAATTTATAATATTCACTATATTGAGTTTGTAATTTTGCTAAAGCATCACTCCCAGCATTTTCATTTACTTGAACCAACAAATTATCAGATTTAGATTGTACCCTATCAGTTAATCCTTGATTCCATCTTCCTAATAAAGATGTACTTTCATTTATAGATTGGTTGTTTGCTGTGGAACCAATAGCAATTTGGGTAGCTATTTTATTAGTAATTTTAGATTGCATAGAAACATTACGAACAAAGCTACCTTGTTCACCAGGTTTAACACCAAATATTCTTAATTCTGTGGGATCTTGGTTATTAGCACCTGGGATTATGGTGTCATCGATTATGGTGATAAGGTTTTCTACTTCATCATATGAAACCATAAAATTATTTATGTTACCTAGTGCTCTACTGACGCCTTTCATTAAGTTATCTAAAAACAAGACTAAGTTCATGTCCCCACTTTCTTGATCTACTGCTTTGCGTAAAGTTTGAGCTATGTAATCAACATTTACATAAATAAGATCTATTTCTCCTGCAAAAGGATTATCAGTTCTAAAACCATTACCTAAAATTTCTTGTAAAAAAGATTCATTTTGTCCTGTTTCAGGATTAGGAGCAGTGAAAGGGATTAAACAAGTTAAAGGATCTGATGAGTTTTGGAAAAAGTGGGTAAACATCAAACTACCATAACCTATTCTAAGTAAGGGTTTAGAATTATTTATAGCATTATCATCAGCAGCATTTGAATGATTAAGTTTTAATACTACATGATTAATATGATTAAAAAGGTAATCTAGTGGAATATAATACTGTTCAGGTTTATTTTCTTCTTGGAAATTTATAGCCCTAGCAGCACTATATTGTTTATACACATTTACTCCATTAATAGCATTCCAATTTTCTTTTTTTACTTTTAAAGCAGTAAGCAATAAGAAATTATTTATAGTAGTTTTATTTTGGTCTTCTAATAAAATTCCTTCAGGGAAATCACTTACATTTAAACCTTCTAAAGATCCTGTAGAATAATTTGTAACATTAGGACCATTAAAATTTAATTTTAAGGAATCAATTAAACCACCAATAGAAAGAGCTGAAATAGTAATGTCATAGGTTCCATCAGAGTTAAAATTCCAACTAAAGTTGGTTACTTTAACTAAACCACCATCGTAATTTCCTGAGGTGGTTTCTCTTTGGGATTTTAATTTGGCTAAAATATCATCAGTATCACCTCCCCCAAATAAGGAATTAAATGCAGGAGTAAAAAATTCGGGGTTAGCTATATATTCAGGTTCAGGACCTGAGGTGTCAAAATATGAAGTGTGACCCCATTCTATAAGAATAAAATATCCTAGTCTTAGATATAAAGCATCAATAATATCAAATTGATCTTTATTTTGGGCTTTAAGTTTAATATCAAATTGACGAATAGCCCCTCTATTTTTATGTACTATTTTAACACTATCAATGCCAGGGGGTGGTGTATAACCATACTCAGAACTTCCTAAACCATATGAATAACGAGATGATTCTAGTATATTATTTCTAGCTTCTTGGTTAGGAACTATCCCACCTCGAGATAAATTTAACCCATTTCTTGTGTCTGTTACTCCATTAAATAATACAAAGGATTGAGCTAAAGTTTTTCCAGCTAAACCTTCAATATTTAATTCTTGTGCTTTTTCTTCAGATAAGTCTACAGAAGAAGCCATCCTAACCCATGCACCTCTATTATGCATATACTGGATTTGTTCAGGAGTTCGGGTAGAAGCACCATATACTTTTTGTCTCTCTGTTATTTGCTTTTCTACCCAACTTTCAAATGGTGCACCTACAATACCCATTACTCATTTAATTTATTATAACTGTTTAAAATATCGGATATATTAATGGGGATTCTAATTTGCACACCACTTGGCAAAGTTAAAGTTCCATATGTTATAGAAGGATTAGCTATTGCTATAACCCACCATAATGTTTTATCCCCATAATATTGATTGGCCAACAAATCATATCTATCTCCAACTTGGGTAATAACATAAATGTCACTAACAGATAAAGGAATTTCAGGATATTTTACATTTTTATAAAATCTAACTCCTTCTTTAATGTTAGAATTACTTTCAATTCTTATGTTATTATAACGACGCATTATCCAGCAGTTGGTTGTAATTTGGAAATAAAGTTTTGTTCAGGGGAACTAGGATCAAGAGCAGTGCGAGGTAAGAAATTATGAATTGGTTTAAAATTAAAACTAGCATCAATTAATAAGGGTAATTCTGCTGCGTTAGGATCAACAGCTCCCTCATTATTTCGTGCTATTTCCCATGATGAATCTTCGGGTATTTGATATTCGATGTTTTCCATTATTCCAGGGACATTAACAATATAATCTCCTATAGTAAGGTATACTATGTTGCCTCTCATAAACCCATTATTAGAATAATCAGGAGCCATTATAGAAGCAAGGTAATTTAACTTTTTATATACAGGGAATAATTCAGCTCTAGAATGGACATAAATTCTGAATCCTATGCTCATGCTTCTATCGTACCCCTCATATCTGTAAAAGTTTTCTCCTCTACCCATATACTTAAATGAGTTCCATGTTGCTTGGTGGGAATCACTAAATTGAGTAAGATATGCTCTTAAATGGACATATGTTTTTTCTTCAGGGTTATTATTGTCCAATACCCCAAAATTAAATTTAATAATATCATCATACCCCTGTCCTGTTTTAGCTTCACTACTTTTATATATTGAATTATAATTTACTAAATCAGTTCCTTTTGTGACTATAGGATCTCCTTCATAATAGGTTTGCCTATTTAAGTCTGAACTGTTTCCTGAGTCGCCTGTACCAAATGTTTTATCTCTGTTAAATTGGGCGTAATCAGTTAGTCTTCCTAAGATATTTTCTTTAACTGAAGGGGAAGCTTCTGAATTGTTGTTTAATGTAATTAAAAAGTTACCAATTGAGGCTATACCTGTTCCCGTGAGGCGGGTAAGGCTAACTTGACTGTCTAATTGGTTATAAGTTAAAGCTACAATTTGTTTTTTGAGTTCTTTTTGAGCTAAATTATTATTCCACTCTTCAGTATACGAAGTACGTTTAATTTTAGTATCTCCTATACCTAAAGCAGAGCCAGGACCACCAAGATATTGAAGTAAAACTCCTTCATTTGTATTATTAACTTGAATTGAAAGAAACGAAGGATTAGTTTCTCCATTAAGTTTAGCTTTTTTAAGAACTGTTAATCTATTTAATCCACCATTATTTCCACTAAAATCATTTCTTTGAAGATACTCGTATTTGTTAGTATCATCTATATCAGGGGTTAACCCATCTTTAATAAAGTGGAGGCCTTCGTTAGCTCCTACAGCTATTTGAGCTGCTGTGTTAGTTGGAAGGTATGATCTTTTAGGAGCACTAGCTATAGTTTTAACTCCAGTTACAGTTAAAGCATTTTGTTTAGCTGCAAAAATTAAACCTCCAGTACCATCAAGTGCCCATTTCCCGATTCTTTCTATATCTGTACCTAGAGCCGAAAGAAGCCCATTTCTGCCTATAGAATCCCTACCTACAAAATCTGTAGGGTTAGGATCATCATAGGAAGGAAGAGGGGTTCTTACGTAAGGTTGATTTCCGGCACTATAAGGTAAATCCCTTAAGTTGGTTTGTAAATCTATAATACCGGGCATTCAACACAAAATTAAGATGGTGGGTTATCTAAGTACTTAGTTGGAGTAGCTCCATTGTCTCTATCTAGGGTAGAACCTTCAAGAGTAATAATCCCTCCATTAGATGGGGTAGGATTAGTTAATGCTGGGTCTTGTCCTCCTAAACTTAGTGCGCTTTGGGCTGCTGAGTCTTTAAGTGCCATATTGTTATTGGTTTAAGGTTAAAAAAATCGATTTATTATAAATATTGTAAATTTTGAGATTATTGAACTCTAAATGAACTTCTTCCCATAGCTTCACCTACCTTATTACCATCTAATTCTATAACCATTGGTTGGTTTACTACTTGAGCCATTTGTTGAACAAATGTTCCCATAATTTCTTTAAGCTCACGGATTTCTTGTTGGGTTTTTTCGTTGCTTTGTGTGAATTCATCTAATGGTACTACGGCTTCAGAACCGGCTTCACCAATCATAGCTAAGGTAGCTTTATTTACAATACCACCTTCTGCAAGGGCTGGAATAGTAGGAATATCTGTTTTAATACCTAGTGTTCCCCCACCTGCCCAAGTGGGGAGTTTTTTTTCAAAAGTTAAAGCACTATTAATTTTTTCAATTAATGAATTAATTAAACTTATCATCCCATTGATAGGCATTTTAAGATAATCTATAATTTTGCTTCCTATACCCCCAAAGATATTTTTAAATGAGTCTGCTATATAAGAAAAAGCACTACCAAATATTCCTTTTACTCCTTCAACTGCTGTTTTAAATTGATCACTAAAGAATGTTCCTAACCCTCCTAAAATTCCTTTTAGAGCATCAAAAGCACCTCCTAAATCTCCTGAAAATAAGCTTCCAAATAAGTCTTTAAACCCTGCAAAGGTGTTAGATACTAGTTCTTTAACGTTGTTGAATGTTCCTTTGATATAATCCCAAATGCTAGTAAATACTCCAACAAATAAATCTTTAATGTTTTTAATTTGGGTTTTAAATTTATCAAAAATAAATGAAAATGCTTTACTTCCTATTTTTTTAACAAAGTTAAAAGCTTTACTTAATCCTTTACCCATAGCATCTCCTACCTTTTTGATAGATTTAGCTGTTGTTTTAGGATCTAATAAACCAAATGTTAAGCTTGAAAGAGCACCACCAATACCTGCTGCCAATTTTTCACCTTTAGTTACTTCTTCTCCCTCCCCTTTATCAAAAATTTTTCCAGCATTTTTAGCTGCTTTAGCAGCATCAAATAAAGCCATACCTGCTGTAGCTATTAACCCAACACCGGGAATTGCTTTAAGGAGCCCTTTAGCTCCCATTTTAGCCAATCCTCCTAGTGCTTTACCTCCCAATTTACCTCCTATACCTCCTTTCATTGCTAAGGCACGAGCCATTACTTTAGGTTTTGTAATTAAAGTTTTAGCTTGTTTTAATAAACTAGCAGGTTTAGTTTTTCCTGGTTTTTTAAGCATATCAAATATACCTGAATCGGCTTGTTTGACATACATTGGTTTCATTTTGGAACCTCTTTCTTGGAGAGATTTGCCAAATTTAACAGCAATTCCTCCAATACCTGCTAAAGCGGTACTTCCCCCAAATAGGGCACCTAAAGGTCCTTCTGTAAAGAAGGTTTTAACTGAGTTTATGCCTGCCATTATAGAATCAATAAAAGCTTTACCGTCTGTAATTAATTGATCTAAATCTATACTTTCTATAGCATCAAGCATTTTTATTCCTACATCATTTAGGAATGTGCCAAAAGATTTAGCAGGTCCTTCAAGTAATTCTCCAAATTTAGCTCCTGCATCTCCTACATCCCCACCAAATCTAGCAAAGAAGGGTTCCATTTGCCCTATAATAATTTTTCTAAGGTTTTCTACAGTTTGTAGAATGGATCTAAACCCTTCAGCCACCGGCCTCATTGCCATAGCCATTTCGTATTGAGCATCAACAAGATCTCTTTGGCGTTGTTCTTCCTTTTCTTTAGCAGAAACATTTCTTAATTGATCTGTTAGCGCAGCTGAAGCTCCTTTTTTCTTCATTGCTGCGATTGCCTTTTCTTCTGATCCTGTTTCTTTAAGAAGCTTATTAAACTGTTGTTGAGCTGAGCTCATGTCCTTAAATCCAGTATTAGCTAATAATTCTTGGGTTTTAAGTGTTTTAGCTAATTCATCACGTGTCATACCCACTGAAGCTGCTAATGCTTCTTGTTGCATAACATTCATTTTACCAAATTCCGAAGCGGATCCTATCTGGCTTGCTACTTCTTCTGCTACGCCTGCTAGATCACCTTGTAGGGCTAACTGTCTTGCTTTATCTAATTGTAAATCTCTACCAATTAACAATTCAGCTTCCATTTCTTTAGCAATAGAATCTTCAAGATTAAGAAGACTACTACTCATACCTTCTAATTTACCCATTTCCAAGCCCATTTTTTTAGCTTGGAAAGCAGCATCCGCTAAAGATTTACCTTGTCCTTTTAAAGTTAATTGAGTAGCAGCACTCATACCTGCTATTTCTTTCATTACTTCTTTTTCAGAAAGAGCAATGTTGTTTCTAGCTTTTAAGGCTTGAATTTCAGATTTGTATTGGAGTACAGTATCAGCTGTGGATTCACCTGAGAGTTCTGCTAGTTTAGCAAATTCAGCTGCTTCTTGGTTAGATAACCCATATAGGTTAACTAACTGTCCTACAGTTTTTACAGTGTCATCAGAGAATTTTTGAGTGGAACCAAATGACTCATTCAATCCTGCTGTGAGTTTCATAACTTCTTCAGGAAGCATCCCTATTTCTCTGTTGACTTTTTTAGCTTGATTAAATAAACCTTGAGCTTCTCTAGTACCAACCCCTAAACTTGTAGCTGTGTCTGCTACGTTTTGAGATATTTGGAGAAAGAATTGTTCACCAACTTGGAAAGATTCCATAAAACTTCCAATTGAGAAAAATTTCTTCTTTAAAAATCCAATAGCGCCTGTTGCTAAGCCTTTTATTTCACTAAAAGCATCTGAAATAGGACTGAGGATAGCTCCGCCTATTTTTTTACCGAGTCCTAGTAAAAGTTTACCAGCTCCTAAAGCTAATAAACCTACTTTAATTTCTTTTAAAGCTCCTTGGAATGTCCCTTTAATACCTGCTCCTAATACTTTTAATCTATCTCCAAATGTAGATTGTTGTTGACCCGCATCTGTAAGTTCTTCTGCTAAACCAGCAGCGGCTTCTGCTCCTTGTGAAAGTCCTAATGCTAAAGCAGAACTTTCTAATCCCATTTTTTTAAGAACTTTTTCGGCAGCTCCTAAGGATAAATTAAATAAACCTTGGGCTTCTTCTATATTGGTTATAGCGTCTGCTTCTTCTTCTAAGTAACCAACCGCTTCATCTAATAAAGCAGTTTGATCCTGTAAAAGAGCTACGGCTGCAGCTGCAGGGTCTAAGCGTTGTTGTTCAACATTTAATAAAGAAGTTAAACCTGCTACAGATTCTTGATAAGCATCTTTTTGTTGTATTATAACACCTAGTTGCTTATACATGTCGCTTGTATCTAAACCTAGAGATTCAGCGGAGTCAATAGCACTAACTAAAGCTTCCTCTTCAGCAACAATTTGGCTTAAAGTCTCTTGTTGAGATTTTAAACTATTTTCTTTTAAAATATAGGATTGAGCTGCCTTAAGATCTTCACTGTTAATTTCTTTAGATTTAGCAGCTATTAAATTTTGGTTCTTTTGGATTTGATCTAAAATACCTTTTCTATCCTTAGTAACTTTAGTTAAATCAGCATAATCTACTTTTAATTTAGATAATGAACTAACATTTTGTTTAGATATAGCTAAAATTTCTTTATCAAGAGTAACCCTTTCTTTTATTCGGTTAGTTTGGAATTTAATTTGATCTGCTAGTTGGGCTCCCAATGATATAGTTTCTCCTAGAAACTCTTGGGATTCTTTTAAATAGTCATTAAATTCCTTAAGGTTGTCTAATTGTTCCTGACTAGCCATCTAATGTTGTTTTTATATAAATATTAAAGGGTAGCGCTTTCGCACTACCCTTATAATCTTTGGCCTGGTTTTATGTCTGATGAAGGATGAGCAAAATTTATTGTACGTTCATTGCTAGCGGTGTTAACTTTTTCATTAGCTTTGTTTTTTTCATCTAAGAAATTTGAGATTCTATTGTATGTAAATCTTCTAAGCCAAATAGGCATATTATATACAGTACACCAATCAAATCCTCCATTACCATGATACACTATATCATGTATCATTTCAAACACATTTAACCTATATTCAGGCGTCAGGCCAAAAAAACGTGACCCCGATAGGAATCTTTACATCTAGTTGAGCATTACCTCCATCTTCGGGGTAAAAATCAAATGTAAGATTCATATCGGGCTGGATCTCCTTGATATGTTCTCTTAAAGCTCTTGAGTCACGAGCTAAGAGATAGTTATTTACAAATTCTCTAATTGTTTTTTTCTCTGAGTCTCCGTTTACGGATAAAATCATTTGCTTTAATCTAGTTGAAAGTTCAGGAGAAGCTTGTTTGTTGATTTTTTTAAGTCCCTTAATTTCAGCTTCAATAGCTTTTTCATCCTTATTATTTAGGATTTTAAACGTTATGGGAGTTTCAGTATGAGGTAGAGTAAAATGGAATTCATTAGTATTTTTTTCTATCAAATGTTCTTCATTAACCCACTTAGGTTCAATTTCAGATAAATCAACTGTAACCTCTTGTCCTTCATATTCAAAGGTATAATCTTTACCATAACCTAAAATACGAGAGGCAACCATTATAGCGTTTTTATCGCCTACTACAAGGTCATCATAATTACACTTCGACACAATCAATGCTTGCATCAACTTATCAAGGACAACGCCTTGTCTAATGTAATTTTGATTAGTCAAGATATCCTCTTCTTTAGCGGTCATATACTTCATTTCAATTTTACCAGAAGATAGAGGATTGTCTTTAGGATAGAGTAAACCTTTTGAGGGTAGCTCTACTATTTCTGTTGGGAATTTAAATTTTGATTCCACCACAGGGGTTTCAACTGTTTTTTCGTCACTCATTATTAATAACTTTTAATTTGTTTGATATAAATATATAAAAAAACAAGGAAGCGCACTTTCGTGCGCTCCTTTCTTTATAATCATTTTTGGCTTATATTAGAAATTCAAGACACAGTAATCAGGTGCAACTGTCATGGTTAATGACTGAGCTGTGTTTTCTGTATCCCAGTTGTAATCACCGAAGTTAGCATCTACGATGAAGCAACCTTTTAAGATCCATTCAGAAACAATATCACCAACCGGACCTAAAACACTTAATGTGATGTCTTTCTTGTAGAAATCAGAATAACCATCTCTACCAGTTACTGATTCGTGGTGTAATCTTACCCACTCCATTACTTGTTGAGCTCCAGAAGGAGAAACAGGATCGTGTAATGTTAATGCTACGTTACCCCAAGTAGTTTTACCTTTAACTTTTCTGTAAACGTTAATATGGTTTAATACTACTTCACCTTGTGTTAAGCTGATTGCAGCTGCTCCTTTAATAATGTAGGACTCGATGCCATCTACTGACATCAGGAATCTGTTTTGCTGTTTGGGTTCAAACGCTGTGAAAAATACTTCGTTAGTATCTAATATTGCCATGTTTTCTAATGTTTGTTATTTTGTGATTATAAATATTCGTGTTTTTAAGAAATTAATTATCCTGGGA
>Ga0070746_10000500_pt1 | contig 23281 bp, 25 predicted proteins | sample VirMetDEL_Mar_21_FD_77016 | JGI IMG/M metagenome (GOLD analysis project Ga0070746, IMG submission 77016) | Aqueous microbial communities from the Delaware River and Bay under freshwater to marine salinity gradient to study organic matter... | ecosystem: Environmental > Aquatic > Marine >...
AAATGTATTAAATGTATAGTTTGGGGATAATGTATGAATTGTGCATTAATCTGTGGACAGATTTGTATGAATTGTGGATAAGTTTTCATTGTGGATAAGTCTGTGGATAACTTTCTCGGTCTTAATTGCTGGTACTTTTACAAAACTATTGCACGTTACTGGATGGCTTTGTACTGGGTAGCATTCCTATTCGATTCCCGATTGTGGATAACTTTGGTTTGTTGCCTGTTTCCCACCCTAGCAACTGCAACACGCAACAATTGTGCTATATTCTAGTTCCATCAATTTATAACACTATATTTTATGGACGATTTACAGAAAGAGCTAGAAGGCATTATGCACGCTTGGTCTCGGTATATGGGTAAGGGCGGATCAGTCAAAGGTTATCCGACACAAGTTAGCTATATGGCATCTTCAGGTAGTCAGTCAAGTGATGAGTTTTATGACGAAGTGCAACATACTTTAGGCCTTACAGTAGATGCAATAATACAAGGATTAGATGACGGGCAAAGGATGGCCATTAATCATTGTTACCTAAAGTGCAAATGGTTATACAACATAAACGAGTACGCGTTATCCTTAAATAGTGCTTTAGAATCAATACGTAAGAGTGCAATCACCAAAGGTATACTGTAGATAGTTACCACCTGTATGCAGAATAGGTGTATAGTTGTGGAAGGGTTAGCCCCAACGCGCCCATATAAAGTGTACCGCCCTATTGTGTTAATAACTAATAGGGCTTTTTTTATGGGAGTAGCATAATGGCTGATAAAGAATTTAATATCACGTTAAATAATGTCGAGAAGATTATAAGTACCTGTATATTTAACATTGCCAATGAATTAGACGATTTAAGCGATAACGAAAAGCTACAGATATATTCCGAGATAGAGCAACTAGCTATGGATGCTATACAGGACGCTAAACAAATGGGAGCGTTGCATTGAATGTATTACTTAGTCTTAACTGTATATTTTGCCAGCATTGGTGGAACGGTTAGTATCTATGTAGATGACTTCAGAAGTGAAAAGTACTGCGAAATGGCAAAGGTACGTTATATAGAGACACATATAACTGACTTAGTAAAAAGAAAACAGACTTATACTAATATTAAAAGGATTGATTGCATCAAGGTTGAGAAAGGATAATGATAATAAAGTTTCCAATGTCGAAAGAAATGGTTAGGCGAGTTAACCAGAATCAGTCTTATGAACGGGCGTTATCAGCTTTTTATGCTTCTGCAAATGCACAAAAACAATATAAAGAAAATCTAGCGAGTAAAAAATACAAGCTAGACGTAATGAAACTTTTTACAAAGGTCAATTGAGTGGGGCTAATAGTACATGAGGAAGGATGTGACGCTATACGCTGTACTTGTAACCGTCCTAAAACATTAAAAGAAGTAATAGAAGAATTAGAAAAAAAAAGAGAAGAAACAGAAAAGCCTAAAGTAATAGATGACTATGGTTGTGCGTAATGAAAATACCTAAGACGTTTACATTGGGCGCGATTACGTGGAAGGTTAAGATAGTAGAAGATTTGCCTGATCGTATGGGGCAAGCTGATTTTAGGAACGCGACAATATTAATAGAGAAAAACGAAAATAAACAGATTATGGCTCAAACTTTTTGCCATGAACTGCTACACGCTTTGTTTTTTTCTACAGGTAGAGTGGAAGATCATAATGAAGTATTAATAGACGGTCTAGCTCACTCACTACACCAGTTTTTGGTGGAAATGTATGAGGATTAGAGTATGGCAGGAAAGGTTACTCATAACTCAAAATGCAGCGAGAGTGTATTTATAGAAGCCTGTTTACGATTAAAATCAACTGCACTTGTAGCAAAAGAAACAGGCATAAGCCACCGAAATGTAGTAGATAGACGTAATAAAATTCATAAACGAACAGGAACATTTTTAAACTTAGATAGTAGGATTGAAAAGGTTAGAGTCACTATCCCACCTACTAAAAAGCGTACTACAGTAGATTTAACTGATGGCTGTATAATGGTTGCATCAGACGCTCATTACTGGCCTGATGTAGATTCAGCAGCACATAAAGCATTTGTATTTATGGCTAAAAAATTAAAGCCGAATGTAATTATTATGAACGGTGATAGTTTTGACGGCTCGTCAATTAGTAGATTTGGAAGAATCGCATGGGAAGATAGGCCTACTGTTAAGGAAGAGTTGGAAGCAGTAATAGATAAGTTAGATGAAATTGCTAATGCTTCTAAAAACTCTAAGCTGCTTCATACATGGGGCAACCATGATTTACGCTTTAATACTAGATTATCACAAGTTGCGAGTGAATTTGAACGGGTAGAGGGATTTGATTTTGAAAGCCATTTCCCTAGATGGAACTTTACTATGTCCGTTATGGTAAACGATAATACTATGATAAAACATAGATGGCATAATGGTGTTCACGCTACATGGAATAATATATTAAAATCTGGTAAAAATTTTGTAACTGGTCACTTACATAGTTTACAAATTAGACCTTTTACAGATTATAACGGTACGCGATATGCAGTAGATACGGGAACTTTGGCATATCCAGATGGCGAACAGTTCGGCTATGCAGAAGATAACCCAAAAAATCATAGGGCAGGATTTGCTATTTTAACTTTTATTGATGGTGAGTTGATGCCACCAGAAGTAGTAGAAGTTATAGATGAAAAGCAAGGAATGTGTTTTTTTAGAGGTCAGAAGTTTACAGTTTAAGGTAAATATTGGAATTTCAGGAATTAGATGAAGTAATTCATCAATTGTATGGGTCAGGCAAAGTAACTAAGATTTTCGCTAACGGTGGAGATACTATTTACGGTGTAGATTTCGGACACGAATATAACTTATTTGTTCCACAGGTGGAAATAACAGCTAAATAATGCGTAAAAAGGCACGTATGAAAGAATTAACGACCAAACAAGAGACATTTGCTCAAGAAATAGTTAAAGGTAGCAATCAGGCTGATGCTTATAGACTAGCCTATAATGCAGGTGGCATGAAAGATGAAACTATTTGGAGTAATGCGTCTAGGTTGATAATAGAAGATAAAATACAGAAGCGTATCAAAGCTCTTAGACAGCCTACAGTTGATAAAGTTCAATTAACTCTAGAAAAACACTTAAATGACTTGTTACATTTAAGAGAAAAAGCAACAAATGATGAAAAATGGTCATCTGCTATACAGGCTGAGACAGTTAGAGGCAAAGCTGCTGGATTGCACGTAGAAAAAGTAGATATGAAGCAAGATGTAGATATAGTGGTAGAATTAGTAAACTTTGGTGATGAGTGATAATCATTATTTGCAAAGCAGAAGAACTTATTTACTTTACAAAAAAGCAGAATATTTAACTACTCGTACAGAAGACTCTGAATTAGAGCAAATAAACAAGAAGTTAAACGAGTCAAAGCGTGAAAATAAGATTACCAAATAACTGGAAGCCTAGAAGTTATCAAATCCCTGCTTGGAAGTATTTGCAATCAGGTGGCAGACATTCGGAGTTAATTTGGCATAGACGAGCTGGAAAGGATGATTTGTTCCTTAATTGGTGTGCGAGGGCAGCATTTCAACGCATAGCTAATTATTGGTATATGCTTCCTGAATATTCGCAAGCTAGAAAGGCTATTTGGAACGCAGTTAACCCTCATACAGGTAAAAAACGTATTGACGAGGCATTTCCAAAAGAAATACGGAAAGCTACACGCGAACATGAAATGACAATTGAATTTGTTAACGGTAGTACGTGGCAAGTAGTAGGGTCAGACAGATTTGACTCGTTAGTTGGCTCAAGTCCTGCTGGCATTGTGTATTCAGAGTGGGCATTGGCTAATCCGAGCGCAAGAGCTTATTTAAGACCGATTTTAGCTGAAAATAATGGTTGGCAAGCATTTGTAACCTCTGCTAGAGGGAGAAATCATGCTTATACTACTTACAAAGCTGCTTTAAAAGATCCTACTGCCTTTGCTCAAAAACTATCAGCAACCGAAACAAACGTCTTTAGTAAAGATCAGTTAGATATTGAATTACAAAACTATCAAAACGATTTTGGGGATGAATACGGTAGGGCAAAGTTTGAACAAGAATATTTATGTGCATTTGATGCTGCAAATTTAGGTGCGATATTATCAGGCGCATTAAGTACGGCAGATCGAGAAGGGCGCATAAATGACGTACAATACGACCCAGAAGGCGCACCGATTGAAATATCAGCAGATATAGGCCGTAGAGACTCTAGTACATGGTGGTTTTGGCAGCCTAAGCTTGGTGGATATTCAATTATAGATTATGACGGTGGTTGGGGTATTGACGCAGAAGCATGGGTAGACAGGTTAAAAGAAAAAATAGGCAAACGTGAGTTAGGAAAAATATGGCTACCGCACGATGCAAGAGCCAAGACTTTTGCAGCTAAAAACTCAGCTTTAGAGATTTTTATTAAAGGATTTGGTGCAAATAAAGTAGCTATAACTCCAAATTCAAAGAAAACTGACAGAATAAATGCAGCTAGAACATTAATTAAACAAGTTGAATTTAACGAAATCGCTTGTGAAAAAGGTTTAAATGGTCTGAGAGCATGGTCGTATGAATATAATGAGCAATTAAAGACGTTTTCATCAGAACCAAAACATGATTGGGCTTCACATGATGGCGATGGTTTTTCGTATGGGTGTTTAATAATGAAACAAACACAAGCTATTTTAAAACCTCCACCTATGAAAACTATACATGAAATCACTTTGAACGAAATTTGGGAAGATAACAAAAAGGGAAGGGCTAGGATATGATTAACGAAGCAGGTGGTGTTAAGCGAGTTACGGAAACAGGTGTAGTAAAAGGAATGAATGGCAAGATGCTGGGCTTTTTTGTAGCTAGTGGCACTCCAACAGTAAAACTTTGGGATAACGCATCTGCTGCAAGTGGAACTGTTCTTCTAAACAGCATGGTTTGTACCGCAGCTACTTGGTATGATTTTCCTGCTTCATTTGCTAACGGTTTGTATATTACACAAACAAACGCAGGTGATATAAGTTTTATTGTTAGCTAATGGAAGAATTAGACGAAGCGGTTAAAGGCGCGGATGGTAGCGATCTTGTTTCGCTGAAAAACTCTTATTTTCTTGAAATAGACCTTTATGACAAGAAATTTGAAGATTGGGAAACCAGAGCTAAAGTTATCGTAAAGCGTTATAGGGATGATCGTGCAGGATTAGATCAAAACTCCAAACAAAACGAAGCTAGGTATAATATTTTGTGGTCTAACATTCAAACCATGATTCCCAATGTGTTTGCTAGATTGCCACAACCTGAAGTCTCAAGACGTTACAAGGATAAAGACCCGGTAGGTCGAGTAGCGTCTATGATATTAGAACGGGCTTTAGAGTATGAAATTGAAGCCTATCCAGATTATGAGAACGCAGTAAGAAATTCAGTAGAAGATAGATTGTTGCCCGGACGCGGTATTTCATGGGTTCGTTATATGCCTGTGATGAAAGACGTAGAGATGCCTGAACAACCAATGCAAGCAATGGATGGAGAAGAAGGCACACAAATATCAGAAGATACGCCTAAGACATATCCAGTTATAGATTACGAATGTTCGCCATGTGATTACGTCGCTTGGAAGGATTTTGGACACAATGTAGCTAGAACTTGGGAAGAAGTTACGACTGTCTGGCGCATTGTACCAATGAACCGGGAAGAGTTAATCGAAAGATTTGGTGAAGAAATAGGTGAGCAGATTCCATTAGATATGAAGTCTGGTACACAAGATGTAGACACAGCAAGTCCTGAAGAATTAGCCAAGATGAAGGCTAATATTTATGAGGTCTGGGATAAGAAAGAAAAACGCTGTGTATGGTTATCAAAATCGCACCAAAAGGCATTAGATGTTCAAGAAGATGTACTAGGGTTAGATGGATTTTTTCCTTGCCCTAAACCGCTTTATGCGACCACTACTACCGATTCATTAATACCTGTTCCTGATTACGCTTTATATCAAGATTTAGCGAAAGAATTAGACACGTTAACAGATCGTATTAATGGGTTAGCTGATTCTATTAAAGTGGTTGGTGTATATGATTCAACGCAGACGGGTATTAAACGGATGCTGAAAGAAGGTGTAAATACTGAACTAATCCCTGTGGATAACTGGATGATGTTTGGTGAGAAAGGTGGCATTAAAGGGGTAATAGATTGGTTGCCATTGGATCAAGTAGTTGGTGCGTTAAATGCAGCTTATCAAGCAAGAGATCAGGCTAAACAATCTGTTTATGAAATCATGGGCATAGCTGATGTATTGCGTGGCTCAAGTGATCCTAATGAGACACTTGGCGCACAGCAAATGAAGGGTCAGTTTGCTTCTAAACGCTTACGTTATATGCAAAATGAAGTCTCTACCTTTGCGACTCATTTATTAAAGATTAAAGCACAGATTATCTGTAATCATTATCAGCCCCAGACGATACTAATGATCTCTGGTGCAGAGCAATTTGATGACGCTGATAAGCAGCTTATTGCACCAGCATTAGAGTTATTAAAAAATAATGTACTAAATAACTTCCGTATCGAGGTTAGTTCCAATTCATTGATTGAAATAGATGAGCAGCAAGAAAAGCAAGACCGTATGGAGTTTTTAACTGCCGTAGGTAATTATATGGAAAAAGCTATAGAATTGCCGCCTCAGTTACACGCTGTCGCTGGTGAGCTTCTTTTATATGGTGTTCGTGGATTTAGAACAGGCAGACAGTTAGAAGGTCAGATAGATGATGCGCTAGAGTCTCTTAAAGAAACCAGTCAGCAACCACCACAGCCTGATCCTGAAATGCTCAAAATGCAAGCAGAGCAACAACGTCAAGCTGGTGAAGATCAAAGGGCGCAACAGAAACAAGTAGCTGATGTGCAATTAGGCCAACAAAAATTAGCTGCCGATCAACAAACTGCTCAGATGAAGGCTAGTAATGAAATGCAACTAGCACAATTAAAGGCACAAAATCAGCAAGCATTAGAGCAAGAAAAAATAGCTTCTGCTGAACGAATTGCCATACATAAAGACGAACTATCTGCTGCTTCTGCTATGAAGGGTATGGAAGCTGAACAAATAAAAGATATGCAGACGCAAGAAACAGACCATGAACAGGATCACGCTCTACAAGAGTTATCGGAGTCTGTGTGCCAGCTTCATAAAAAATTAGAAGATATTACTATTCGTTTAGATGTTAATGAAATAGGAAAATTATGAGAAAGTCATGGGTGCAAATTAACGGTGAGTTAGTTCCTAAAGAAAATTACACGCCAAGCATTGAGCATCAGACAATGATAATGCCTGACATTAAAGAATATAAATCTATGATTACAGGTGAGATGATTACTAGCCGTACAAAGCATAAAAATCACTTACGGCAGCATAACTGTTTTGAAATAGGCAATGAGAAGCTAGAAAGAAAAGAAAGAGCGACTCCCGATGGAATTAAAGAAGATTTAATAAGAAATATGAGAAGAAGGTAGTATGCCAAGCCCATCAAATGAATCTCATTGGCAAAAAGTAGGAAGGCTGTTGGCTAATGATGTGTCTAGCGCAGCAGGAACAGCTAAAGATATAGTTGGGCGCGGTGTAGTAGCTCCGATTCTTGGACTTCCAATGGATATGTTTAATCTAGGAGCAAGAAGACCTGAACATACAGGAAGCTCTGAGTATTTTGGCGAACAGATGCAAGATGCAGGAATTGTTTCTCCAGATAGAAACTATAAGTCTGAATTAGCAGCTAGTTTACTTAATCCAGCAGCAATTTCCGCTAAAGCAGCAGCCATACCAGCATTAGCAGCAACATTTGCAGGTAAGGGAGCAAAAAAAATAACACCGTATGTAGACAAGTATGGTCGAACAGTTAGACCAAGTGATTCTGTTACAAAAGCAGCTAAGTATATAGAAGACATACCTACAGAGCGATGGTTAAAAGAAAAACAAGATTATAGTTTAAAAGAAGGTTTGAATGAATTTGGTGCGCCTTATTCTATGGGGTCAGACACGGGGAACTTTGATCGATTTTTAAATATACCAGTAAGTAAACTTTCAGAGGTTAAGGGTTTAAGAGGCGAACAACGCATGGTAAGACAAGACTCATTAGATTGGATACGAAATAATTGGGATAGTGTAAAAAATGAACCAGCTTTTATGGTAATTGATCCAACTGGAAAGGCATGGATTTCAGAGGGAAATCATAGAATTATGGTTGCAAAAGAACGCGGAGAATCATATTTCCCAACAGAAGTTAGATACTTTTCTGGAGGAAATCGTACCGCAGGAAGTTTTGACCCTGATAATTTAATAAAGCTAGACCTTGAAATAAATAACAAAAATTTAAAATAACAATTTGTTTTACCCACGCTGTGAAGCGCGGTTTTTTCCCACGGCAGACGTGCCAATAGACGGAGTACATTATGTCAGACGATACCGAAATCGCCACTGATGATATCAGAGAGTCAATATCCTCTGCTATTACTGAAGTGGAATCAACCGAAGAAGTTACTGAAAAACCAGCAAGAGTAAGAGATGCAAGTGGTAAGTTTGCTAGAGCAGAAGGCGTTACGCCAGATGGTGTTATTGCTGATGCTAAACCAGCCGAGCCTTTAACAACTGAGCCTCAATTAAATGAACCTGCTCCAGTAGAGACTGCTCCTGAAGTTGAGCAAATAAAACCACCACAGTCTTGGACGAAAGAAGCTAAAGAACAATTTGCTTCTCTTGATCCGTTAGTACAAAAAGAATTAGTAAAGCGTGAAACTGACTACTCAAAAGGTATTCAACGTCATGCTGAAGGCGCAAAGTGGGCAGAAGAAACTAGACCCATATTTGAGCAATGGCAACCTTATTTGAATCAATTGGGAACTACACCACACCAAGCGTTTAAGGCTTTAATTCAAGCTGAATATACGCTACGGCATGGAAGTCCTCAACATAAGCAACAAGCATTAGCCAAGATGGCACAAGATTACGGGATTCCACTGGCACAACCGTCAGAAACCCAACCAGCCGATACAAGCGCACAACCCATTTATGATGAGTTGAATAACTTGAGGCAACAAGTTTTACAGCAACAGCAATACCAGCAACAAGAGCAACAACGTATCCAGCAAGATCAGGAAGCTCAAATGCAAGAAATGATTACTGAGTTTTCTTCAAACGAAGCATATCCTCACTTTGAACAAGTTAGAGAGTCTATGGCTCAACTTTTACAAGGCGGTGTTGCAGAGTCACTGGAGGATGCTTATAACAAGGCGGCATGGAGTAATCCTGAGATACGCTCATCGTTAATTCAGTCCGAAGAAGCGAAGCGAATTAAAGACCAAGCGGGTATAGCAAGATCAGCAAAATCGAAGGCTGTCAGCATTCACGGTTCGCCGTCAGGAGCAGAGACACCAGCGAAAGAGCTGAGTATTCGTGACCAACTGCAACAAGCCTTAACTGGCGATAGCAGTCGGGTTTAATTCAATTCAATTAAAAGGACACAACGATGGCTTCTCCTAATTTAAGTGAGATTGTCACTACTACGCTGCGTAATCGTAGCGGAAAGTTGGCAGATAATGTAACAAACAACAATGCACTACTTGCCCGTCTTAACAAGAAAGGAAATGTAAAACCTGTTGATGGCGGACGTTCTATTGTGCAGGAACTTGACTACCAAGAAAATGGAACATTCAAGCGTTATAGCGGATATGAAACACTAGATATTTCTCCTAGTGAAGTATTCTCTGCTGCTGAATTTGATTGGAAACAGGGCGCAGTATCAGTCTCTATTTCTGGTCTGGAAGAATTGCAAAATTCTGGTTCAGAACGTGTGATTGATCTCTTGGAATCACGTATTAAAAATGCAGAACGTACAATGGCTAACAATGTCAGCAATGACTTGTATTCCGATGGTACTGCTTCTGGTGGTAAACAGATTGGTGGTCTACAGCATATTATCGCTGATGCTCCTTCAACTGGTACTGTTGGTGGTATTAATCGGGCTACTTATAGCTTCTGGCGTAACTACGCATACGATGCGACCACAGATGGCGGTGCTGCTGCTACTGCTGCATTAATGCAAGGTTACATGAACCAAGTATGGTTAAACATTACTCGCGGTTCAGATCGTCCTGACTTGATAGTTGCTGATAACAACTATTTCAAACTCTATCTTGAAAGTCTTCAGTCAATACAGCGTATTGCTAGTGATGACATGGCTCAAGCAGGGTTTACTTCATTGAAGTTTATGGACGCAGATGTTGTCTTTGACGGCGGTTACGGTGGAGATGCTCCATCAAACCACATGTATTTTATTAATACAGATTATCTAGCTTGGAGACCTCACAAAGATCGCAATATGACTCCACTAAATCCTGATCGTTTCTCAGTAAATCAGGACGCAATGGTCAAGCTGATTGCCTTCGCAGGTAACTTAACAGTGTCTAACTGTTTTGTTCAAGGTGTCTTAAAAGACTAAATAATCACTATCCCCTTCGGGGGATTTTTTAAGAGGAAATTTATCATGGCAGTATTAAGTGGTGTAAATGTAACCGATGTCACGACAGATGGAATCCCTAAGTTTACAGTGGGTTCAATCTTTCAGGATGATGACGGTAAGCAATATAAGTATTTTTTGTTCAACAATGGAGCAGGTGATGTTGCATCAATAGCTGGTGATTTTGGCTATTACTACGCTGTATCTGGCGCAGGTGCAGCAGCTAACTCTAACACTTGTACTATGGATCGTACAGACTCAGGAGGCATAGGGGCTGGTGTATTCCAAGCTGTTATTGCTGACGGACAGTATGGTTGGTTGCAGGTAACAGGAGAAGCTACATTAACTCAAGCACTTACGGCTGGTGCTGACGGCAATGCTTTAACTGCTGTTGGAGCTGGTGCAGATGGTGCGGTTGATGTGTCTGCTGCGGTAACTGACGCTGTTTGTGCTTTCGCTTATGACGCAAGTGCAAAAATCGTCAAACTTTGCTGCCCTTTATAAGGCAGTTTTTATGCCACTCCTTCGGGGGTGGCTTTTTTATATGGAGATAAAATGATTTCAGAACCTATGGTCAACCGAAACGGTCATGTTTCATACGGTCAAGATGATAATTGTTACGCACGTTTTCACAAACATCCTTACAAGGGTGATATGCACGACTTTATCGAAATAATTTTTCCCGGAGCAAGAGATACAACAGACAGGCCAATTAAAGAGTCAGATAAGCAAAGATTTAGCAGACAGTGGGAAGCCTATCAAAAAGGCGAAGAATTTAAAGCTGAAGGATACCCATTAGAAAATTGGCAAGCTATGGATCAAGGAACAGTTCGAGAATATAACCATAAACGCATTTATACCGTTGAACAATTTGCAAATATGGCTGAATCGAATTTAGAGAATTTAGGGCTAGGTGCAAGGACTTTGCACACGAAAGCTAAAGCATTTTTAGAAGCACATAAAGATACAAAAGCTGCTGAAAAATATGCTTCACAAAATGAACAATTAAAAAGCCAAATGGAAGCATTGGCAAAAGCTAACAAAGAGATGAAAGACCGATTGGATTCTTTGGAAACAAAAAAGAAAGGTAAAAAATGAATTTACTGGGATTGGTACAAGCAGCAGCAGGAGAGTTGGGGCTATCCCAGCCATCTGCTGTGGCTACAGCTACAGACGATCAAACAAAACAACTATTAGCTTTAATTAACAAAGTTGGTAATGATGTAATTTCTGTTGCAGAATGGGAGGGCATTTCTAAGGAAAATCGCTTTTCTACAGTTTCTTATACCGTAACAGGAAATACGACTGCTGATTCTGCTGTAGTAACTTCTACAGATACTACTGGTAGTGGTTTAGCTGTAGATACGTTTGAAGTAATTGGTGGCTCTGTGCCTACCGACACTACTATTGAATCTATTGATAGCAGTACACAAATTACGATGTCTAATGCTGCTACCAAGACCGAAACTGGTGTATCTTTAACTTTTAGCAAAACGCAATACGACTTACCTAGTGATTATGACCGTTTTAAAAACAGAACAACTTGGGATCAAACAAATTACTGGGCAATGCCTGACCCACAATCAGCACAAGAGTGGGCTTATTTAAAGTCAGGAATTATTGCTAATACGCCACGTTTACGTTTTAGAATATTGGGCGGTAAGTTTAATATATTTCCACCCGGAACTGGTGTAGTACGTTTAAAGTTTGAATATACTTCAAACGGATGGGTTGAAGCAGCCGATGGCACAGCTAAGACAGAATTTGGAGTTGATACAGATACTTGTATTTTCCGAGATAGAACTATTATTTCTGGCCTGAAATATGAGTTTTTTAAGATTAAAGGATTTGATACAGACGGTTTATGGCGCGATTATCAGATACAGCAAGAGTTTGAAAAGGGTATTGATAAAGGTGCGCCAACATTAAGTATGTCTGATAGAGGTGGTAGTTTATTCTTAGGTAATTCTTCTATTCCAGACACAGGATTTGGGTCTTGAAGTCTAAGACTAAATCAGTTTCCTCTCCAGTAGGCGGATGGAACGCGAGAGATGCGTTGGCACAAATGCCACCAACTGATGCGGTTAAGATGGAAAATGCTTTTCCGAATACAACTGATGTTCAGTTACGCAAAGGTGCTGCTAATCATGTAACTGGTATTACAGGTAAGACAGTACAAACATTAGCTGCCTATAACAACGCTACTACTTCAGAATTATATGCTTTTGTAGACAATGCGGTTTATGACGTATCTAGTGCTGGGGCAGTAGGCTCTGCTGAATCAGGCACAACCATTACTAATGCGAAATGGCAGTTTATTAACTTCAAAGTTCCTAATGGGGCGCATTGGTTATTGTGCGTAAATGGAGTGGATAAACCTCTGTTTTATGATGGTACTAATTGGGTTGTAGTCACTCATTCCACTACACCTGCCATTACTGGCTATCCTAGCAATGCATTACAAAACATTATTCATATTAACGAATTTAAGCAGAGAGTCTGGTTAATTTCTAAAGATTCATCTGTAGCTTTTTATTTGCCAACAGATTCAGTAGGTGGGGGTGCTACGGCTTTTGATTTAGCTCCTGTATTCGATCAGGGCGGTTCTCTGATGGCAATGGGAACTTGGTCAATTGATGCTGGGGCAGGACTAGATGACCATGCGGTATTTATATCGAGTAAAGGTCAAGTAGCTGTATATGCTGGCACTGATCCTGCTAATGCTGCTACCTTTTCATTAATCGGTGTGTTTGATATTGGTTCTCCAATAGGTAGAAGATGTTTTATTAAATTTGGTGGTGATTTATTAGTTATCACACAAGGTGGTGTAGTGCCACTATCTAAGGCGTTAATTAATGCTGAAATTAGTCAAGCAGTAGCTATTACTGACAAAATTAGATCAGAGGTTACTGAGGCGGTTGCTTCTTATTCTGCAAATTTTGGTTGGCAACTTTTGCAGTACCCTAACGCAAATATGTTGTTATTAAATGTACCTGTATCAGCTACATTATTTGAACAATATGCGATGAATACGATTACGGGCGCATGGTGCAAATTTACTGGTTGGGATTCCTCTTGTTGGGAAATATTTAACGACGAAATTTATTTTGGTGGGTCAACAGCAGTAAGAAAGGCTTGGTCTGGCAATAGTGATTATGGAAACAATATTACCGCAGATGTAATTCCAGCATTTGACTATTTTAATAGTAATCGTCAAAAAAGATTTACGATGGCAAGACCTATATTTTTAAGTACAGGTACACCATCAATTTTGATGGATATGAATACCGATTATGTAACTTTGCCACCATCAGGTGCGCCATCTTTAGCTGTAAGTAATGAATCTATTTGGGATACTTCTAAATGGGATGAGGCTAGTTGGGGTGGCGATTATCAGATACAAAAGGATTGGGCTACAGTAACAGGTGTAGGTTTTTCTGCATCTTTGCATATTCAATTTACTAGCAAAGCAAATGAAGTAAAATGGCTTTCTACGGACTTTGTATTTGAAAATGGCGCAGTCATATAAAGTAATTTGTGATGATCCTGAAAGGGTGGGAAAGTGGGTGTCAAAGCGCACGGGAACTAAGTGGTGGTGTCAACACGCAGCAATAGGTTTTGAGAAAGATGGGGCATTAGTAGCAGGTATTATTTATGACAACTTTAATGGCAAAAACATATTTGCTCATATAGCTGCTGTACCTAATAAGCGTTGGCTAACTAAAGCGTTTCTGCGTTATATGTGCCACTATCCATTTAATGAACTAAAAGTGAATCGAGTTACTGGAATGATTCCATGCACGAATAAAGCATCAATAAGATTTGTAGAAAAGTTAGGGGCTGAGTTAGAAACGACATTGAAAGATGCTCATCCAAAAGGCGATTTATTAGTATATCGAATGATTAAAAAAAACTGTAAATATTTAGGAGTATAAAATGGGCGGAAGCGCACCTAAAGCACCCGATTATGCAGCACAAGCCGAAAAACAGGGCGAAGCTAATATAGAAGCGTCTAGGGTATCGAGTAGGTTAAGTAATCCTAATGTTATTACTCCATACGGTACTCAAACGATTACTTATGGCGATACTCCCTTCGACCAAGCTGGCTATGATGCAGCAATGGCTGGTTATCAAGAAAGATCACTGGCTGCACCTAAAGCACCAAATAGAGCAGATTTTAATCAAGATTACACTACAGATTCTTTTGATCAATCTGGCTATGATACTGCTATGTCAGATTATAACAAGAACGCTGCTGAAAGAGCTAGACTTGAAAAGATAAACCCTTATGGCACTGGGTGGAACACGACTCGGCAAAATCAACATTTCCAACAACTCGCTGATTTACAAGACATTGCTGCTCCTAATAGAGATGCTTTTTCAAGTTCAACACAAAATACAGGATTTGATGCAACTGGGTATAACACTGCTCTTAATAGATATAATGCAGGTCAACCAGAGTTAGCTCCCGATAGAGCTAATTTTATGGGGGCTGCTGATGGTGGTGGCGATCAAGATATTCCAACTGTTCGACAATCACTTTCTCCTGCTTCTCAGTCTTTGTATGACCAAGAGCTACGGATTAATGCTGCGCTAGGGAATACAGCAGAAAAAGGTCTTGCAACTATAGACCAAATGCTTGGAACGCCTTTTGATATATCACAAGTAAGAGATAAAGCTCAGTTTCAAGATCAAACTTTAGGACAAAGACCAAAATTTGATCCATCACAGTTACGCGACAAAGCGCAATTTGATGATTCTAATATAAGAAATCAAGCACAATCTGGACAACAGGCTTGGAATAACGCTTATAACGCTCAAATGCAAAGAAATCAGCCTTTTGAGGATAGACGGAGAGATCGGCTAACTAATCAACTTTCTAATCAAGGTATTTTTGCTGGCTCAGAAGCATATCAAGAAGCTATGCGTGATTTAGAGAGAGGTGAGACTGACTTTAGGTTGGGCGCACAACAAAACGCAACAGCGCAGCAACAAGCTCAATTTGCTATGGATATGCAAGGAAGACAGCAGGATCAGCAAGAAGCGCAACAACAGTACGCTAGGGGTATTCAAGGACGATTAGCAGATTTAGGAGAGCAGCAAGCAGCATTTGGTATGGGGATGCAAGATAGACAAAATGCCTTTGCAGAGCAACAAGCTAGATTTGGAATGGATACACAGTCTCGTCAAGATGATTTATCTCAAGAAGCATATTTACGGCAATTAAGTTTAAATGAGCTAAATGCACTTAGAATGGGTAATCAGATACAAAATCCGCAATTTCAAGGATTTCAGGGTCAAAGCGTAGCTCCTGCGCCTATAATGCAAGGTGCTAATGCTCAATATAATGCAGCTTTAGATGCAAGCAATGCTAAAAATGCTGCTACAGGCAATTTAATATCGGGAGGCACTTCTTTAGCTAGTGCTGGAATGGGCATGGCTGGTATGTTCGCAATGTAACTAAAGGATTAATATTATGGATTTTAGCTCAATACGTTCTATACTTAGTGGTTTAATGCCAAAAGGTTCTGTTGGTATGGGAAATGCTTTACAGAGTAGTGGAAGCGGGCCTACTCAAATTCCATTAGGGATGAAAAATAGTTACACGCCAAAAGAGATGTCTATGTCGGATTTGATGGCGATTAAATCTATGGCTGATGGAGTAGGGAAAGCAGGGGAATCGCCTAACGCTCCTACCAGACCAAAATATCAAATTGATGCTCCAATTCCACCTGTGCTAATGGGTAGAGGTGAAGTAGCTCCTATCTCATCTGTATTTGGCAAACAAAGTTTAGCGCAAATGCAGTTAGAAAAAGACGAAAGAGAGAAAATGGCGCAGGTTTTGCGTGCTTATGTTTAATTAAATAAAGGAAAAATTATGCCTCAAGTAAACGGCAAGAAGTATCCATATACTCCTGAAGGTATTAAAGAAGCAGCTAAACAACGAATGTCTTGGCCTGAAAGGCTGAACGCGATTAATATTTTATTAGGCACAGAAGATGCTACAGAGCCACAACCTAATTTTGAATTAGAAGATGTTAGAGGAGTAATAGGAGGAGGTGCTGCTGGAGCAATGACTGACCAAGATATGCGAAATCTTGGCAACCCTACTAGCAGAGATTTTGCAATTCCAGAAATAGATGAGGCTATACTGAGACAGCGAAAAGAAAGAATATTTGGATATTAATGATAGCAGGTCATAAAAATATAGTTTTATGGTTTTCGGGTGGCAAGGACTCGATGGCTTGTCTTTACCTACTAAAAGATTATTTAAGCGATATAACTGTTTTATGGTCTAATACGGGTAAGAATCATCCTGAGTTATTAGATACGGTTTCTAGGGCTAAAAAACTCTGTCCTAACTTTATAGAGATTAAAACTAATAGAGATGCTCAGTGGAAAGAAAATGGTCTGCCGTCAGATATAGTTCCTATAGATTATACTAAGATTGGTCAGGGTGTTACTTGCAAGAAAAAAGTAATGATTCAAAGCTATTTGCAATGTTGCTGGGAGAATATTTCTAGTCCATTAGTAGAAAAAAGCAAAGAATTAGCTGCTACATTAATTATTAAAGGTCAACGGGCAGATGAGGCTCATCGCTCTATTTCAGAAAATGGTTATATGCAGGACGGATTACAATTTTGGCATCCAATTGAAGGATGGACAAAAGAGCAGGTATTAGACTTTTTACGAGCAGAAATGGGTAATTTACCAGATCATTACAAGTTAGACCACTCTAGTATGGACTGTTGGGATTGCACTGCTTTTGCAGCACACTCGTATGATAGAGCAGAGTATATGAAGGTTTATTATCCAGTTAAATATAAGCAATACCAAAAGAAGTTAAACAAGGTCTGTGGCGCAATTACAGATACTTATAAACAATACACACGTTTAATCGAGGAATAAAATGGCTTTTAAAAACGTCAGTACTTTTAGACCAATGGGCAAATCAGCATTACGTGATGCTGAATTTCAGAAACAAATGGCTCTTATTTTACAAAAACAAGGGATGGAATCCCTGCCGAGTGGAAATATGGCTGGTCGTGTATTTGCTCCAATAACTTTACCTCAAGGACTTGGAAAAGTAGCTAACGTAGGAGCAGGTATTTTAGGTCAATATTTGGCTGGTAAAAGAGGTCAAGAAATAGACGATGATCGCCGTCAAGATAGAACGGAGAGAGTACGTGCTTATTTGGATGACATGAGAGACACTCCAGAAGTAGCGGAGCAGGGCAATCCATACGAAATATTTACTGGGCCTCAATACTCACAAGGTACACCAGAGGTTCATGCAGTTCCGCCTCAAGGAACTCCACCTAATCCATTATCCTCTTTAAATACTGCTCCTAAGTTTAGTTATGGTCAATTAGATGATAAAAACCCTTATGTACCAGCTACCGAATATCAACCTGCAACTCAAGGTGGAGAGCTTATCGGTGGCAATACTCATGTACCTGCTCAACCAGCTATAGCAGGATTAAGTAGAGAAGAATCTGCTATGAAAAATTTATTTACTAGCGATAACCCAGAAATGCAAGAACTAGCAATGAAAATGATTACTGGTACTGGAAGCGGAGCAGACGGTCTTACCGCTAGAAGAAAAGATTACGAGTTATATAAAGATATGAGTCCTGAAGAAAAAGAAGAATGGGGAGCTTCAATTAGAGGGTATAGGATGGATGATTATGGAGGATTTAGGGGGCATATGACTCCTAGAGGCGTGAGAGGACGAGTTGATAAAACTCCACCACCACAAGATTTGCCAGAGTTTAAAGGAGCGCAAACTAAAGCAATCAACGATGCGGAATTGGTAGCTAAAGAAATAGCAAGTAAGAGAGAAAAAGATTTACAACAAACTAATTTCTTTGCTCAAATAGACAAAGCAGAAACGTTGTTAGGCTTAGACCCTACAGCTAGTGGCTTCGGAACTATGGTAGATGATGTTACTGGATACTTTGGTGGGGCTTTTGATTCAGCAGATGTGGCTGAACAATTAAGAGGAGTTGAGGCATGGATGACAAGCAATGTGCCGCGTATGGAAGGGCCACAATCTGATAATGATATAAAAATGTATAAACAAATGGCTGCTGTAATTGGAGATTCTACTATTCCAGTTTCGCGAAGAAAGGCAGCATTAAAGACGTTAAAAGATTTGCAGACTAAATATATAACTGGGTATTACCACCCTAAATTTGGCGGAACTCGTCCGAATGCTCCTAATGCAAATACTAATGCTGGCAACCAAAATGCCTCTGCTAACGGGAATGCTGTTGAATATGCCAGAGATAAAAATGGCAAATTGGTGAGAGTAAGATGAGGATAATTAAATTTGAAGGCAGGGAAATAAATGTTCCTGACGATGCGACAGAGGCAGAAGAAATTGAAATTATTGAATCATTTGCATCAGAACAAAATCCTTCAGTTGAAAACGAAACTTCTAAACTAAACCCTGACGGATCGCCAAATGTTATAGGTCGATTAACTGATGATTTAGGATGGGCTGGTGAAACTACAGCAAAAGCGGTAGGGAGTGGTCTTGCTGACACAGGTGGATTAGCTATAGATGCAGCATCATATATTCCTAAAGTTGATGAATTTTTGGGAGAATATGGAGCATCAAGAGATCAAAGACAAGCTGCTCGTGATAAATTTAATAAAGAAAATGATGGTACGCTTTTTAATACAATAAGAGGGGCAACTAATGTTGTTACAGGAATGGGTGCGCCAGTTGCCGTTGGAAAAACTATAATAAAAGCTGCTCCATATTTTTCAAAAGCAGAGCCTTATTTAAAAAGGTTAGGAGACGCTATAAGAACACAAGGAATGGGAGGAGAGGCTTCTGGAAAAGGTGTTTCTGGTTATGCTAATAGAGTAGCAGGTGGTGGGATAGGTGGCGGTATTGCTACTAGCGTTATTGATCCTGAATATATGGCAGAAGGGGCTGGATTCGGGGCAGCTATTCCAGCAGTAGGTAGAGTAGCTTCTTTACTTGCCGCTGGCGGAGGAAAAAGATTTAATGAATTTCAAGACATGATTCGCCGTCCGTGGACAAAAGAAGGCAGAGAAAAAATTGCTGGCGATACACTAAATCTTGCTGCTGGCGACGGTAAATTGGCGGTTGATACAGCTAATAAATTGAGTCCTTTGCCAACTAATGATCCTACATTAAATGCGCCTATTTCTTCTCCTACAGCAGCAATGGTTGTAAAAACTCCTGCTTTTTCTGCTTTAGAAGGAAGTTCAGTAACTACACCACGCGCAGCACTTGAGACAGAAAAACAGTTGTTAGCAAATAATAAAGCTAGATTAGATGAAATTAAAAATACAATTCCTGATGAAGAAGCTGCAATAGCAGCTAGGACGGAAGGCACAGAAGGATTATATAATACTGCTAAAGAAATGCCAGTTTTTACAACTGAAGAATTAAAGAATTTATTTAAGCGTCCTAGTATGAAACTTGCTTTAAAGGGCGCGAAAGCAAGAGCAAAAGAAATGGACTCTACTTTTGATATAGAGAATTTAACTGGAGATTCAGTTCAGCATATTAACTGGGCATTGCAACAAATGGAAAAGCCAAGCTATTGGCAAGGGGCTGATCCTTTAAAAAAACTAGATAACAAGTTAATAAGCGATACAAGAAAAAAATTCTTAAACTTAATAGAAAGTCAATTTGACGAGGCTTCTGGCTCTCCATTAAATATAGCTAATAAGGCATATGAAAAATTGTCACTTCCAGTTAGCCAATCAAGAATAATAAAACAGGTTCTTCAAGAATCAATGGATGAATCTGGCATGGTTAATTTAGCAAAATTTCAAAAAAGTTTAACTGATAAAAACGCTTCTAAAGTTTTAAATCGCTATGACATAAAACTGCAAGATGTGTTAACAGAAGAACAGCTTAATAAATTAGGAGTTGTAGGCAAAGATTTACAAGACCTTAACTATGCTCAAAAAGCAGGAAACATAATGTCAGGGAGTGTAAAAGCTAATATTTCCAACCCCGTCACTCTTGCTGGCGTACCTAATGCTATGCGTGGAGTTTCTGCCTATAATCTTGGTCTTAATTTGGCGAGAGTAGCATCTAAAGATAAATTTCAATCTATTAAACAAGAAATTGCAAATACAATAGCAAAAGCATTGAGAGAGCCAAATTACGCTGCACAACTTATGAGAAACTCTAATAAACCTATGAACGCAAATTTATTAGGAAAAATATTAGAAGGTATGGAAGCCGCTACTAATGCTGGGATAAGAGCAGCAGGGAGTGGTGTTCCTGCTGCAATTCCCGAATATAAGAGAAGCAGAGAAAGAAGTAAAAGAAAATACGATCTTAACTAATTAAGGATACACAATGGCAAGAAACGGATCAGGTACATACACTCTACCTACTGGAAACCCAGTAGCTAGTGGTACAGTAATTTCAAGCACTACTCACAATAATACTATGACAGATGTGGGTACAGCTTTGACCAATTCTGTAGCTCGTAACGGTGAAGCACCTTTTACGGCAGATCAGCCTATGGGTGATAACAAGATTACTGGCTTAAAAAATCCAACTGCTCAGACAGACGCTACTAATTTATTAGCAATCCAGCATGGAACGGGTGTATACGGAGCAACAGTAGGTGGTTCAGGAAACGCCATAACCGTAACTTTATCTCCTGCTATAACCGCCTACGCTGCTGGTCAAAAATTCAGCTTTATTGCTGGGGCAGCTAATACAGGTGGAGTTACTATTAATTTTAATGGATTAGGTGCAAAAGCAATTACCAAAGTAGGCACAACTGCTCTGGTAGCTAATGATATATTATCTAGCAGCTTGGTCGAAGTAGAATATGACGGTACGAGATTTCAGTTAATTTCACCAATTGGTGCTGATCCATCTGGTACATATTTACCGCTTGCTGGTGGTACGCTAACAGGCGATTTGAATATGTCTGCCAAAGCTATTAATGAGGCCACTCATACTGAGGCTGCTCATGCCACTACTAGCGATATATGGACGGGCGGTAATACCTGTCTACTGTCAGGTTCAGTAGTTACTTTCACAGACGTTGCAGACGCTCCAGCAGTAGGGGCAGTACGCTACGTGGTCGCTAATGCAGCACACGTTATTACTGATAATAGTGCATTGGAAGTTGATGGAAATGCCAACTATACTTGTGCAGTAGGAGACTTACTTAGATTTGAAGCAAAAACCACTTCAACCTTTAGAGTAAGCGTAGTTGCTCATGGAGATGGTGGCGGTAGCGGTGATGCTAAAACAGCTAATCCACTATCTCAGTTTGCTGCTACAACTAGCGCACAATTGGCTGGAGTAATATCAAATGAAACAGGATCAGGACTATTAGTTTTTGGCACAAGTCCAACTTTAGTAACTCCTGCTTTAGGCACTCCATCTGCTTTAGTTGGAACAAATATATCAGGAACGGCAGCTAGTCTTACCGCAGGTAATGTAACGACTAATGCTAACCTCACAGGTCATATTACCAGTAGTGGTAACGCTGCTGTACTAGGCTCATTTACTTCAGCACAACTAAAAGCAGCACTAACAAACGAGACGGGTTCTGGAGCTGCTGTTTTTGCAGAAAGCCCGACATTAGTTACTCCTGCGCTTGGCACTCCGGCAAGTGGAGTAGCAACTAATCTAACAGGAACTGCGTCAGGACTTACTTCTGGCAATGTAACGACTAATGCAAACTTAACAGGTCATATAACTAGCTCTGGCAATGCAGCGGTATTGGGCAGCTTTACTTCAGCTCAACTAGCTACAGCACTAACAAATGAGACAGGTTCAGGAGCAGCTTGCTTTGCTACCGCGCCTACTATAGTAGGACTCACGGCAACTGGTGATATTACTATGTCGGGTAAAGCTGTTAATGAAGCTGTACATACTGAAGCTGCACACGCTACAACTTCTGATATTTGGACAGGTGGGAATACGTGCTTATTGAGTGGTAGTGTAGTTACCTTTACTGATGTGGCAGATGCACCTCAAGCTGGGGCAGTTCGATTCGTCGTGGCAAATGCTGCTCATGTAATAACTGATAACTCTGCGCTAGAGGTAGATGGTAACGCTAATTACACTTGTGGCATAGGTGATGTATTAATGTTCACAGCAAAAACTACATCTACTTTCCGTGTAAATATACTTTCTCATGGAGACACAACTGGCGATTATGTGCCATCAGCAGTAGCAATAACGGGTGGTACTATCAATGGAACTACCGTTGGAGCGTCTACACCTGCTGCGGGTAATTTTACTTCTTTAGATGCTACTGGTGTAGCTAGTGCTACCACTTTTGAACCAGATGGTGATACCTCGGCAAGTGATAACGCAGCAATAGGTTATACAGCAGCAGAGGGGCTAATACTTACTGGTCAAGGTTCAACGACAGATGTGACCATCAAAAATGATGCTGACGCTAAAGTTATGGGGGTGCTTACAGGAACAACTACCGCAGCTTTTGAAGGAGAGGTCACAGCAACTGGCTTCACAGGTACACTTGATGGCGTACTGGGTGGCGGAACTCCGGCTGCTGCCACTACAACAACTCTCAATGCTACTGGTGTTGCCACTCTGCGATCAGAGATTGACGAAAGTAGCGCATATACTGGTCAGCTTGTAATTGACTCTGTAACTAAATCAGCAGGACACTTAGCTAGGATTCTCTTTGAACATGACGATCATGGTTCAGCATCAATTGCAAGTGATTACGAAAGTGCTGGATATGGCAATCTAATACTTTCTACCAGAGGTGGTGGAAATCCAA
>Ga0070746_10000509_pt1 | contig 23188 bp, 4 predicted proteins | sample VirMetDEL_Mar_21_FD_77016 | JGI IMG/M metagenome (GOLD analysis project Ga0070746, IMG submission 77016) | Aqueous microbial communities from the Delaware River and Bay under freshwater to marine salinity gradient to study organic matter... | ecosystem: Environmental > Aquatic > Marine > Coastal...
ATAGTTGTCTACCATTGAACTCAATACCACCAGGAAGTTTAACACCCTGGAACTTAATTAAGTTTTGTCCCCACTGTCTCTTGATCAGTGCTGTTAGATATGGTTTGATAAATGAATCATTGTAGATTCTTGCATAATCATTGGGATCATTCATTGCCCAACAATCAAGAATTAAAAACTCACCAGCAGTTAGATCACTCCAGTCAACATCAATATACAATCGATCAGTTCTTTGATTAAAACGAATCTGTTTATGTGTGTTTAGAATAAAGTTAATTGTCTCAAGGTATGACATTGTCATTGAGTATGACAACAAATCAAAACCACCAGCACCCCAACCATTCAATCCGATAAAATCATTCAACATATACTGGTATCTTACATTGAATATACCCGTACCCATTCCATCAGGATATTGGTAGATCTTATTGACACCAATGATTGATGGAGGAATCTGAATGTAATTGCTGTTCTGATAATAAGTGAAATTAGTTGTAGTACCAGCAACATTAGCAGATGCTGTTATTGAAGTGATACCAGTTGTTCCATTTTCATCCTGAGGTGCACCAGGTGGTCTTGCTCTACCTCTTTTAATATCTTCCTCAGTAATTTCATACTTCAAATAAACCTGGGTGACACCATCAAAGTGTCTCTCCTGGAAATACTGAATGGCATCATCTACAAGGTCTTCAATCTGTTCATCTGCAACATTGATCTCCAAGACTGGAGCACCCAATTGTCTTAAACAATAATCAATCAGTTCTTGTCTAGTACTAGGCTGTGCCATCTATAATGAGACCTACTTATATGTCTATTTATTTAATAAATCAGTGATAGAATTAAGCATATTCTTAATATCTGTCACGTCACTTTTTAAATTAATTACCTCAGACTGAAGAGAATCAAATTTTTTTTTATCCTCACTCAATTTCTGTCGGTTCCTCACATATGTTTCATAATCAATGTTATTTGTATTTACAATGGCACCAGAATGGATGTCTCTATAGTAGCCATCCATTCCATCAACAGGAATCATATTGTCCATATTATGCGAATGAAAGTACTCTCAGGTTTCTGATCATTGGTACATTAGACTGATCTGTCGAAGTACCGATAATCTTAATTCTAAATGACTTGAATGGTTTTACTTCATCAATAGTAAATTTGTACTCTTTATATTGATCTTGAGTTGGTTCTGGGACATAAGCGTCAACCTTAGGAACTTTCTTATCGGGAGTACCATTATTTGATGAAATATCAAGAATAGAACCGTTGATATCAATGTTTTTGTAACCAGGGAAAGGAACAAAGATTGTATCCTCTAGTGGTACATCTTGATCAACTGCATAGAACACTCTAAGGTCACAGAAGTTTGATACATAACCATCAAGGAGAACTTGTAATGATGTTGCTGGATTCTCAAGAGTTACATTCTTAGATACATAGGTGAATCTGTTAGGATCATCTTCAGTTCCATTAACTCTAAAGTCAGCCACATAATCTGTGACGGGACGATTAACTCTGTTCATTGTATAAACAACAGATGCATTATCCAGGTCAATGACAGGACTAATTCTAGAGTTTCCTGTCAATAAAGTAAATTGCATCTCAAATGACTTATTACCAGCAAAAGTGTCACCATTCAACTGGAGACCTTCGTTTTGAGCTGAAGCAATCATTCTTTGACCATCAAAATAGTTCTTATCAAAGATTGTAACTTGTTTATATCCCTTGTCGAGATATGAGGGCTGATTGCCAGATACACTTGAAGCAGAAATTGTTCTTGCTTGTGCAATAAGATTTGTACCTTGTGGTGTTATAGTAGTAATCTTAGGTGTAATCAAATTATATGGTAAGTTGTAAGTACCCTTGACCAATGGTCCACCTGCAAGTTTGTTTTCATTGAAGTAAAGTGGTGGGAATCCTTCAGCATTTGATGGTGCTCTATTTGTACCATTTGTATTCATCTGAACCTTGACATAATAGTAGTCAAGTCCAATAGGTGCTTCATCCAATTCAGTAGAATCCACATTTGCAAGTAGATGTGAAGTGTTGATTCTTCTGAGAGACACACCATTCAACTCATACTTGTAGACAAGTTCACCAGAAGAGTGTGTTGAGATGGTTGTATTATCAATACCTCTTGTAACACCAGTCAGAGTTCTTCCATTGACACCAGTATAAGAAATAATCTCATCACCAATCTTCACATAACCTGGGTTAGTACCACCTACACCAAGATTTTCAAAAGTCTCAAAGTTTGTTGCCAATCCTTCAATGGTAATGAAGGTTGTGGTGTCAAAACCATATTGTTGTGAAAGAGTATTAGGAGTCACATCACTTCTAACATCAGAGATTGTTACTCTGTTTACGTTAGAGTAGAGACCATGATTTCTCTGGAATACTCTGATATAGTTACCCTGTTCTGTGACGGTGATAGGTGATACAGGAATAACGTTTCCACCAACACCATTGAGTTCTGTTGTAAATCCAACACTGTTTTCATAATACAGTGGGTATGCAGAATTGGTTGTAAAGTTACCCTGTACGTTATCAAGTACAAGTGTATTATTACCAAGAAGTTGATTAACAGATAGTTGAATACCAGAACCAAGATTGACACTTCCAACTTGTACTGGTGTCAATACATCACCAACAACATAACCAGAACCACCTGCTCTAACTGTTGCACCAACTGCAACTCCGCCTTGAATTGTGATATCAGCAGTTGCATTTATACCTCTACCAGTTATAGACGTTAGAGCAACTCCAGTGTAAGTAAATCCACCAGATGATGGTGTATAACCGACACCGGCATTTGTAATAGTAAAGTCAGAAGTTATAGATCCTGCAAATGCAACCAGAGTACCTTGTGCTCCAATACTTAACTGTTTGACAGTTCTACCAACAACAAGACCACTATCATTTACAGTTGTTCCAAGACCAACTCTGATTTCTCTTGAGTTGACTGTCAAACCATTAGGATCAATCTGTGAGAGATCTGATGGAAGTTCTGGGTTGAAGAATGAAACAGAACCCTGTGCCTTGAAGTTTGCAACATAAAGATTGAATTTAAGATCTTCATACTGAGAAGGTGTCCATACTGAAGCGTTTTGAGACTTGAAAAGAGAACCAAGAAGTGGTTGCTCAGTAACCAGAATCTGGCCTGCTTCTTGACCTAATGTTGTTACATCAGCCTCACCAAGTCTACTGATCCAAACTCTATACTCTGTAGAATGTGAAAGAAGAACCAACGCATATTCTTTTTCGGGGTTCAGATAAACTGGAGCATCAAGTGTAATAGTTGTTGCTACAGTGCCATCCTGACTGAGTTTTACATCTTTAGGATCTACACTCTTGAATGAGAAAGGAAGAACCTTGTCGTTTGGAGTACCGAGAGTGGTCTCTCTTATTTCAAAGAGAACAGGAACATTTTCATCCTTAGTTACAAAGAATAAATCAACTTTAGTGATGAATACACCCGTTGGATCATCAACTAAGAACGTTTGAGCAAGTGGGTCAACTCTTCTGTCTGATGTTGTTTGGAACTCTGTTATATCTTCTTCGGGTGTCTGTGTGATTGTAATTTGATTCGAAGTTGATGCATCACCTATAGTCCTTCTCTGACTTACATCAGCTCTTCTTACTGTTGCATTTCTAACAGAGAGAGTTGTTTCTTGAGTTGTATCAACATCACCTTGTGAATAGAAAATTGATTCACCAGCAGTTGAAGTAAGACCTTCAACTGAACTGTTAGTTTTACTACTTGTGAGTCTGAAACTTGATCTGCCAGTCTCAAAGGTTGGGTTTGCAGGATTGTTGGGACTTGGGACAAAGTACGATGCCTGGAGTGTACCAACTCTATCAGTGATAAGTCTTACATTAGAAACCCTAGCCTGTGCACCACTAGATGTTCCAGTCAGGATCATTGATCTAGAAATCCATCCACTGAACTGTGGGAAATCTTGTGACTGAAGACTAAATGTATCAATGTTCAGAATCGTTGATGATGCAGAGTAGGTAGATGGAATTGAAATATCTCTGTTGTATGGATTACTATCATATACATCCGTTGGACTATTGAATCGTCCATACTTGTGGTTGGTTGTGGCAACTCTAAAGTCAATTGTAGGAATTGTAGAACCATTGCTGATCTGAGAACCACCATCATCCATTCTACCTCTTACTGTCTCACCAACAACAAATGTTCCATGAAGCATTTCAATCTCAATGAGTTTCGGTGTTACATAGTTGTTTACATCAACGTCATCAAAGAATGAATAGACTCTTGTAAATGGTTTGAATGAAGTTCCTGTGACACTAATATTACGAGATCTCATAAAGTTGATGATCTCTCTTCTTACAACTCTACTACCAAGAGATTCTGTATCAATTCTTTCGTTTACAAAGAACTGTCTTCCAGTTCTATTCTGAGAAAGATTGGTAGAGGTTGTTGCCCTAATATTGTTATTAGTAACACTAGTAGTAGTAGTTTCAAAGGTTCTAGTAGTCCTTTCAATTCCTACAGAGATTCTCTCACGTTCACTATCGGTTTGTCTTGTTGTAGAAGTTGTACGAGATGATTGATTGTTCGACAATGAAGTGTTTACATCTACACCAACAGTCTGCCAAGAATTCCAAACAACAGGAGAAACACCAGCTCTTGAGCCGTCTCTTCTTGTTCTAATATCTGCACCTAGGGCCTCAGCAACACCTCTAAATGACCCCTCCATCATTACATTATTAACTTCAAGTTCGTTTACATCAATCCAAACGTCAACCTCAGGTGTGAGTTCAATATTGCCTTGCCAGAACTGAACCAGAAATGGAGTTACATTTTCAGCTCTTGTTGCAAATGGTTGTTGTAACCAAGTTTCATCAGTATAATCGAGAGTCAAAATTCGACTACTCTTCTTGACATTTGCACCAACAACCTCTGCAAAGTTTGAATCTTGATTTGCATCAGATATAGTGCCAATACCATTTACTGCAGTTGTTCCCAATTGAAGATTAAGAGCAGTAGTATAATGAGATGGTCTAAGAATTCCTTTCTCAGTGTCAATACTGTTTCTGATACCAATACTTGTATCTTGAGGTTCAAGAGTTGTGAAGTTGTCTACAAAAACACCAGACTTAAATCTATTATTACCATTAGCATCTTCAACGAACAGATTAAGTGTATTCGTTTCAAGTTGATTAAGTGAAGTATAATACTCAAGATTTTTAATTCTTTGTTCAAGTTTAGAGATATCACTCATTTGATATCTCTTATGTTCAATGAACTTAATTTCTGCGTCTGCAGTGTTATAAAGATATGCTGGGAGGAATACACTAGCAATATTCATCACACCACTCAGACTATCTGGAAGCTTAGGTTCATCGTCTGGTGCACCTTGAAGAACACTAAGAACACCTTCTTTATCAATGAAGATTCTATCTGCTCTTGGTAAGTAATAATCATATGTCACCGTTAGTGACTCATCAGAAGCAATGATATGGCTTGATGATTGAAGATTGCCATTCTGACCATCAACAAAATTTCTACCATCAAATTCAAATGGTGACCTTGCATCCTCAGCAACTACATAATCGGTGAGTCGTGGTCTTACATCAATAATATCAGATACTCTTACGTCTTGTACTTCTCCAATTTCTGCTCCGTAGTTATAACCAACATAAGAGTTAATAGTTGTGATATCACCCTCGTCTGCATCATCATAAGAGGATGATGCAAAATATACACGAAGTTTTCTGGTAGGAGTCTGTGCCTCTCCTCTTCTCTCAATTCTAGAATAATCGTAGAATGTTCCTCTTTGACCATTAAAGAACTTAAAGTCATTAGTAACTTCTTTAGAACCCAGTTTTACGTTTGACGAAACACCATTGACGGTTGAAGACTCAAAACTAATTACTTCTGCATTTTGGAATGTTGTATCATTCAAATACGTAAAGTAAATTGCAGTATCATCAAGTTTCTGGAGATAAACTCCTTTTGCACCACTTGTTTGACCTGTGAGAATTTCTCCCACAATCAGGTCATTTGTGGTAGCAGTAATACCATCAAGTTGTGATAATGTCATATTAGGACATACTGGATCATCGTTGTCATCTGACTCGAAGATACCATAGATCTTATAGACATCAACTGTATTCAGTGAGATAACCTCATCCTGAACTCTTGTACCATATGGATAGTTACCATATGTTAATCCGTCATCTAATGTAGTAGAACCAATGCCAGATGCGGCTTTACTTGACTTATTGATGATCAAATCTTGAGATACGTTCTTCAGTTTTGTTTTTGAAGTAACGTCAGTCTTTCTAATTGTTGTAATAAGTTTGGTATTAGTGTCATTAGCACCAAGACCATTGATTTGAAGTGACGTTGAACCATTCGTAAATTCAAATCTATCTTCTGTCAGAACCTCAGTAGAACCATCAGATCTGATAAGAGTATATCTTTCCTCGTCAAATGGTAAGAATACCTCCTTTTCTTCGGTATTGATGACAGGAGTAGAATTATTAGTGATGGAAGTTGTATATTGTCTTCTAATTACTAACTCAGAACCAATAAGATTTACTGATGAAATATTGGTCTTAGGAAATGCACTGTAAAGAGTTGTATTATTTGCCAAATTACCTGAACCAGGACCACCAACCCCTTTGGTGGAGAGAAGTTCAAAGTTCTGAACGGTCTCTACACTGGTTGGAAGAGCGCCATTACAAATACCAGAAACAGTAGGAACAGCTTGAACAGTAATGTTAGTCTGACCTACACCTGTAACTCTTGCAAAACTTGCTACATCTAAAGTTGGTCTAGAATATCTTACAATGTTACCGACAGTAACGATACCAATGAACGAGAAGCCAGGATCTGCAGGAATTGAAATCAGTGATGAACTACCAAATTCGGCAGAAATATTTGCTGAACCAAAATTACGAACTAATGACTGAACTGTGTCCCCAGTAAAGGTTGCTGCAGTTCCAACCACACCATGTACTGATTTAACATCAGACAATGAGTAGTTCCTACTAATTGTAACAAATCTAGCATCATCTAATACTCCATTGAAAATAAGTCTCTCAGCCTTTTGAAATTCACCTTCAACATTGTAAACTGTAAGGTCAGTATCTGCAGTAACATTACTCCTTAGGAAACCCTTTGCACCACTTGACTCACCTTTGATGAGGGTTGACGTGGAGAGTGTAATTGGCTCATTTAGTGTGATCTCAGCATATGTCTGAACATCAAACAATGATAAATCCCATGTATTCAGGTTGGGGAATGCAGTGTCATATGAACCACCTTCTAAAACAAAGTCATATATTCTTGCAATTCCAATTTCTTTACCTGAAGAGGCCAATGAATTGACACCAACTCTCTGGTCTCTCAAACTTAGAGTTAAAGAAGTATTGATACCAATTGTGGCAGATCCACTAACTCTGTTTAAGTTCAGAGTTGGTCCAAAACCGAAATTAACAGCCTGATCTTCAATGGTTCTTGTAGTTCTTGGCTTTTCGAAGTCAATTAAAGTAGGAGCAATGGTTTCTACCTCATAACCTTTTACATATGCCTTACCAGGGGAGATTTTGTAGATACCAAGGTCGTCACTAGGAATGTTACCAGATTGGGTGACTTGAGTGGAATTATAGATACCTCTATTTCCTTCGTTGTTGTTAAGACTGTTCTTAACCGAAGTTACAAACTCTTTTACGTAATAATCACCAGATTCATCAAAAGTTCTACGTGCAAGTTCATCACCTAAGAAGTTATAATCGGTATTTTTGTTAATAAGACGTAAAACACCGTCTTTTACTTCTGATAATTGAACAAAATTCGACTCATCAAAACTACCAAGTGGTTTTTTCGACAAAGTTGTGGAAATTTTCAGTCTATCTGCACCAGGAGCCGTAAAATTGTTGAATCCTTGGGCATTATCATTGAGTGAAGAGTCAACATCGGAGGAAACAATCTCTTCAACAACGTCTAAACCGACTCTATAAGAAGGAGTATTGGAATATTGATCAAGAATCAGTGTTTGGGCATTAACATTGACAAAATACCCTCTCAGGAAGTAAACACCCTGAGATAAATTGAATGATGAGCCAATAATTGCTGCATTTTGTGGAATTGTAGTTGCAAAACCCTCACCTTCAGAAATGAAAGTAGATGCATAAGTAATATTTGTGCTTGTGGTGAGAATTTCACTATCTAAAAATGTGTTTACTTCTTCATCAGAAGTGGAAGAATTCTCATAATTCAGATAAAGAGTATAAACTCCCCTCTCAGACTCACTATCTGTAATATATGTTACAACTTTTGCAGTGACTCCCGAAGTTGCACCAGTAATTGTTGTTCCAATTAGTTGGTCAAGATAAATTCCTACAGGAATACCCAGAAATTCAGACTCAATTTGAATTCCATAGAAATTCTGAATATAGGTCAAGTCCCCAGGAATGACTTTAGCACCTTCTTTGAAGAAATGGTTACCCATTTCCTCAACTTGGTTTTGCAGAATAGACTGTAGACCAGTCAGTTCTCTTGCTTGAACAGGAAAACCAGGTTTAAATAGAACCTTATAATAATTCGACTGGGGATCAAAGTCGTCAAAATATGGAGCGACATTGAGATTAGTTTCCTGTGGCATATCTCTTAGAATTGCAAGATAACTTTAACGTCTTCTTTCTGTGAAGATGATCTGGTGACTGATGGCCTATTATCGACATAAATGATGTCACCAGAGTATTTTTGAGACTCTGGATTTGAAATTCCACTAATGAATTCTTGACCCAGATAGTAGGTACGACTATTTATTGTCGTAGATACACCTGTAAAGTTTTGGTCGATATTTAGTGTATTACCTGAATTAGGTGAGATTTGGATACTACCACCACTTGTAGGTGATGATGTAAATTTCAATTGTTCAAAACCATACACAGGAACAGTGTTCTGAGTACCATCAGTATTGAAACCAGCAGTTCTTCTATCCTGCCAATACTTCAAAATACCAGTTTGTTGGTCGTAAGATACAACTCTACCGATTGCTGTTGAACCCAAACCAACAGTTTGTGTAACAAAACTGTCAGCTGTAAAGACTGCTTCACTGTAACCAGTACCAACAAGTTTCAGTGCATAAACTGCACTGGCCTTATCTTTGGTCAAATTGGTTGTTGAGTTGTAATTTGTGGGATTTTTGACAATTCCTACCTGTGCAAACTGATTTCCAGTGATAAAATCTGGATTTTGAGTGTCATTTTCAAATCTAGCATAAGAAAGTACGTTATAAGCACCTAATTCACGGTAAATATCTGCTCCGTGACCACCTGGAGGGGGAATAATTACGTTAAAAACGGGTGCTACACTACCATTTGGGACACCACCATTCTCTAAATCAAGAGTTCCGAAGGAATATCCACTTCCTCCCCTTGAAATTGTCACAGATTCGACTTTTGAGTCGTTATTGATGACAACTGTGGCCTCCGCACCACGTCCATCACCCAAAATTGGCACTCTTGTATAGGTTACATTGGCAGTTCCGATACCAACTCCACGATTTCTAATGGTAACAATCTTTAATTGGCCACTTGTACCTGCATTTTCTCTTACAGAAGAGTAAGAACTGTTGGTTTCCCAGTCAGTTGGGACTGCAATATAGTTCGTTGAGTCAAATTTAATGATTTGATTCGGCTTAATCGTGTAAAGATACTTCCAAATATAACCATCACCACTGCTTCCAGCCTCTCTTGGCTCCAAATCTGTGAAATTTGGCTCGTCAAGAGAAGGACCACCTCTAAAACTATTCTCTGGGTTTGCGTTATTAAACAGGCAGATATAAACTTTATACTCACTATTCATTACATAATAGTTGGAGTCATAGATATCATATGCTCCAGATGGTTGTGAAGGATTATCTCTATCAATATCATTTCTCCACATATCATATGTGGTACCCGATTGCCAGGTAATTTTTCTTATAACCTGACTTACATCACCCGAATTAATCTTTTTAAGGGCCAACATGGTGTCCCAGTAATAGTTGGAATCATCCAAACTATCTTTAGGTGCTGGAGGATTAGAATTCCAGTCACTCTGAAACTCAGGAGCATCTGGTAAACCAATCCAAGCATAATAAGAATTAGAAGAATCTTGTACGGAATCAACAAAATTCTTCGCGTTCAAAATACGAAGTTGATCAGTAATTATCGCAGCCATGTTTAGAGGACTTTTTTCTTATTTAGACGTGAATTTAGACAGTGAACAAGTTAGGATATACAACCATAGTTCCACCCATACCAGAGTGATTAGTGCATTGATAATATAATTGGTTGGGTGCATTAAATGGAACTTCAAATCTTATCGTACCGTTTGTCGATCCATTACCAACTACACCGTTATTGTATGCAGCACCTCCATTAGAAACTCTGCTTTCGAATGGATGACCCCCTCCACTATTATTAACAAACTCATATACACTGCCTCTAGCAACATAAACAACAGGATCACTAGTAGTTTGAGTAAACCCTATACCAGTGAAAGTGTAGTGACTTGTACCACCAGCACCTAAAGTCCACTTACCTGATGTAACATAAGATGAATCACCATAATATGTTGCACCTGTAACTACACCTAAGGTAGAAACACCAGTAACAACCAAAGTATTTGTGCTTACATTTTCTGTAGAACCACTTCCAGCAGAAGATGAAATTGTGGTGATTCCTGCATTCGTTGTTACTGTAATATTACTACCAGCCGAGATCAATGTGGTGATACCAGTCAGACCAGAACCGTCAGCACCAGTTAATGTAAGGTTTGCACCACTGCCATAATATGTTGCACCAGTAATGACACCAAGTGTCGATACCCCAGAAACAACTAAAGTATCAGCACTTATGTTAGAAGTATTTGCAGCTCCAATATATGAGATGGTTGATATACCAGAATTTGTTGTAACACTGATGTTAGCTCCTGCCTGGATAAGAGTTGTAATACCTGTAACACCAGAAGCGTCAGCACCAGTGAGTGTTAGGTTTGATCCATCGCCATAGTATGTAGCGCCAGTTACAATACCAAGAGTAGAAATACCAGATACTTTGAAGTAACCTAATACATTAGCACCACCATGTTTTGTTTCAAATCTCTTATTGTTATTGTAATACAGTTCAACACCATAATTTCCGTCAACGTTGGTTGACATTACCTGTGTTGTTCCAGCACCACTAGTGAAGTTTTGGGTATCTGCCTTAATATTTAAATCACCTACATTTACTCTAATGACATTTCCATCAGAGTCATTATGGAAGAAAGTAAATTCTGATTGTTCTCCTAAGATAAATTGTTTGTCATCAGTCATCAATAGAGATGAACCAAGACTTACATTTCCAGTAAGTGTAGAAACACCAGATACATTCAGTGTTCCTGCAGAATGACCTGCACCAACAAATAACTGTCCAATTGTACCAACACCAGTAATATTGATGTTTCTACCAGTTACTTCATCATATACAATATCATCCAATACATAGAGATCACCACCTACATACAAGTCACCACCAGTTGTAGTGATACCACCCTGACTTGCCAGAGTTGAAATGCCAGAGGATAAGAATGATGTAACTGTGGTAACACCCAAGGTTGTGATACCTGCAGCTTTTAGATTTCTAGAGATGTCAACATCAGTTGTTGCAATAGAAACAGGTGTTGGTGCAGAAATTTCAACATAACCAGTTGTTGTATTCACTGCAACATTTGTTCCTGCAGAGATGACAGTAACAACACCTACAGCCAAAGTAGAACCATCACCAATGAGGTTATAAACCTCTTGGAAATTACTATTAATTTTTACACCACCATCAACTAGGGTATCACCTGTTCCATCATTAGGCGTAGTGCCAGTGCTAATACCTTGGTATGCCATCTACTGTAGGATCCTTTTCTATGTTTTATTTATTTTAAGTTTGATAGTTATTAAACTTCAAAGGTCTGAATCTCTGAACCAACGGTGATGTAGTAATACCTGTGTATGAATTAGGTGTAAATTCAAGTGCATCTACGGTTGCTCTATTCAAGAATTGAATCTTACCCCATGTGTATTCACCGAGATTTCTACCTCGTGTGAATCCAGCTACCGTGGTACCAAATCCAACATTTGCAACCTCAACTCTTCTAATTGCAGTTGTTCCAAGACCAACTGAAGTCAAATCAACTGTGGAGTTATAAGCAGCAGATACTTGATAGATATTGTCACTTGTGCTTGTAGACAGACCAAAGTTTGAAAGGTTGACCACGAAGTAGTCACCAGTATTGAGTTGACTGATGGTAACTGCGGTACCTACAATAGTAGGATCTCTCATGTAAGAATCCTCTGGGATATACAATTCAAGTGTTCCAAGAGCACCTGTAGATTGTGCATATCCAACAATCTGCCCAAGATCACCAAAGTAAGAACTGACACCAATCTGTTCTCTTCTTGCATTAGGAACTTCAATCAAGATTGATGGTGGTTGTGTATAACCAGCACCAGCATTAGTGATTGTAATCGAAGTGACTGCAGTACCAGTAACACTTGCAGTGGCAGTTGCTCTGGTTCCACCTACAATATCATCTGGTTCAGAGATTGAAACTGATGGTGTCATACCATCATAACCCTGACCACCTGTGGAAATTGTAAATCCAGTGACCGTACCTGCAACACTGACGGTTACAGTTGCAATTGCAGATGCAATTGGTGATTGATCAATGATAACAATTCTATCTTGATAATCCAATAGTGAAGTCTCATTTGTAGAATTGAAGAATGGTCTTACAGTGTCTGTATATGCAACAGCACTTGAGGTTCCAACATAAGATGTCAGATATGCTGCAGGATAGATTGATGGTTCATACTCAACTCTGTCCTTAGTTACAAAGTCACCATTGATAGTGATATCGTCAGTTTGCTTACACCATGTAAGTGGTCTTACAAGTGCTTGGTTTGTAGTAATACCAGGACCGTCGTAAGCGAATGTTCTAACAGTGTCAAGAGTTGTAATACCAACTACAGTTCTTGGTTCTTGATATAAACCAAATCCTTGACCCTTGGAAGAATCATTCTTAAGTTGTAAAGTGTCACCTACCTTGACAGTTTCAAGAATATCAACAAACACAACATCGACATCAGGTGTTCCTTTGTAGAAGATGATTTTTGATGTATCTCCTTCCTTAGGAGCCTCAGTAAATTCAATGATAGAACCACCATTAAACTTATAGGCCTGATTTGGTACCTGAAGAATGTCATTGATGGTAACAATCAGACACTGTGCAATGTCGATATCAGAACCATCTGCAGTTTCAATGGCAAATCCAGCACCAGCGATAGTGAGTGGGAATCTCTTCTCCACACCATCGAACAAGGTATCGAGTTTATCAAATACATCAAGTTCACCAACTGTAAATCCATTGAATGTATCACGATAGGTATCTGAAACTGTGAGTTGGAATTCGTCATATGTGTAACTTGTATCAGTCTGAATACCAGTTGTACCACCAATAGAGAGTCTTAATACCTCACCATCACCATAACCAAATCCACCACTCACAATATTAAAATTAATAACACTCGAACCCTGACCAACTGTGATATCTACACGAGCACCTGTACCAACTCCACTTTGACCGTCTGCATAGACCAGAGGGATGTTTGAATAAGGAAGAGGTGCATCAATTATGATGAGAGGAGGGTTATTCTGATCAAGATTTGCTCCAAAGTAACTGGTTGTAATAGCAACAACTTGTCCATTCTGAATGGTTGCTGTACCGATGTTCACAACTGTTGTAATACCCGTTGAAGAAACGGCATAACCAACATTAACGGTCTGAATACCAACTCTATATCCAGATCCAGGATTGCCAATTTCAACAGATGTAATTGTACCACCGCCAGATACGAAACATGATGCACCAGCAGATACCAATGGCTGATATCCAAGACCTGGAGTAGATGCCACAGAGATAATTGTTCCACCTCTTGGAATCGTTGCCATGTTAGGATCAGATTCTGAAGATACACTATCACCAAGATAGGTGATACTTGTAATACCCGCAGTTTCTAGGAGTGTAAAGTCACCAGTGGTGTTCTGTGCACCTTGTGGTTCTTGTAAAATGTTAGAGTTAAGAACAATTGCCTGGTTAGTTGCAAAACCAGTTACATTGTTACCATTTTGTACAAGTGAGAAGAACTTACTTTGACCATTGAACTGACTTTGAATGTTATCAAAGGTGTAATTGGTACTGTAAGTATCAGCAGAATCATCAGTGATACCACTTCTCATAAATGTTCTACCTTGGAAAGTAGAATAAGTTGTGATACCAGACCAGTCAATATTATCAGGACCTTGTGTAGTAGTACTGAGTGGTGTTGCACCAAATGGAGCTTCAACAAAGTGAAGTGTGTTATCAACAATGTTGTAATTACCACCGAGAAGTTCCACAGATGTTCCGATGTTGTGTGTGGCAACACCAGTACCCATTTGACCTCTCAGAACTCTGAAATTGTTGGTTGCTCCAACACCAATATCCTGGAGTAACATAATTTCATTATCAATCTTAATGATATCATTTGCCTTGAATGATTGAATACCAACAACATCAAAGTCAACATCAAATATTACATTTTGATCCAGTCTTGTAGATACGTTGACTTCAGTTACAGGAGCCTGAATCATGTTGTCAATAGCAACAAGAGCTCTTGCATTCTGGTTAGTTGCAGTCAACTTATGGAATGTACCAACACCAACAGAAGTCAGATCAAATACAATTGGTGATCCAGCAAGTGCATCAGTTGCACTCTTAGCAAATCCAACAGACTTATTACTGTATTTGACAATGTAGAGTTCAGAAGGTAACTTATCTGTTGACACACCCGAAACAGTTGTTGTTGCAATACCAATTGCATTTGCTGTAGATAAATCCGAGTTCTCATAACTATAGCTTACCTTCTCACCAGTGACAAAGAAGTGATCTGGAATTGTTACCTGATTTGTTGACAGATTTACAATTGAAGAATCGTTTCCAAGGAATGCTCTCTGGAAGATTGGGAGAGTATTGTGTTTGAGATTGAATGCTCTCTTCTTGTCAAACTCAGTGCCAGTATATGTACCGTAATCAGAGAACAAAATGTTATTTTGTAGGGCACTGATTGATGCAATACCAACAATATTATTATAGTTCTTCAGACCAATACCAAAGGTTCTGACATCTACATCAATACTTGCATTAGGTGTAAATACCAGACTTACAGAGGTGCCTGATGTAACAGCACCAACTGTTCCTAAACCAGAGTTAGTACCAATACGTCCATACTTAACAATGTTTTGGTTATTTGAGTCAAGAACATGACACTCAAACATCTCATATTCATTGTTGGTAGTGTCATGGACAGTTACCATGAAGTATTCACCAGCAAATGGATCTTCATATGCTGCAATCTCATTTGCAACTGGAGAACCAGATGCAGAGATTGACTTGTAGTATGAAGAAAGGTTTGTAACACTCATCGGAGTTGTATTAACTCCTGTTGCTGTTGCATTAGTCTCTACAGAGATAATATTGGCAGTAACAGCAGTTCCTACTGTTGGTACAATATTAACGTCAATATTGGATCCACTAATATTTGCTGTATATGTACCAAACCCAGATGAAATACCTTCAGTAGAATCAACATCTCCATAATGAAGAAGTTGTACATTTGTACCATCATGTAATACATTCAGTTCTGTGTAGAAGTAGTTGTCTTCAGCATCTTCCATTTGAACATGAAGTTTTGCCGATCTACTTGTGGTTGGAATCTGCACCAAAGTGGTGGTTGTCGAAACTGGTACCGATACTGATGACGATGCAATTGAAACAACATCACCGACTTGAGTTGACCCAACACTAGTCAAACTTTCAACACCACTAAATGTGAAATATGAGATATCGTAGTTATTATATTCAAACAGGTTGGGGAAGAATGTAAGACCCCACTCACTGGTACCAGCACCGATGTAATCAAACGAACCCAGTGGTTTACCCGTGTCGATAGTGCCGTATTGGTTCACATAACCTGTAGTACCATCCTGAAGAACAGTAACTACACCGAACTGCTTTCTACTTCTCAGTTCACTATCTTGAATTAAAGTAAAGAACTTGTTCCATGCATATTTGTTATCAAAGAAATCAACGATAGAATACTTTGTTTCTCTTGGGTTACTATTAAACTCACCACTAAAGTCATCAATCTTAAGAACTCTGTTACCTCTTGACTCAAAGTAATCTACAAGAATCTTATTCTCAAATACAATCTCATTAGAAATAATTCTACCACCATTAATATCAAGAGTTACCTCAGTAGCACCATCAAAGTCAGGGAAACAATTAAGCATTCCCTCCCCAATCAGATCAACAACGGTTTCAATCTGGAAGTCAACTGCTGAAGCAATACCAGCAGCATTATTGTCAATTACAAGATCTGCAAACTTCTCAAAACCAGCTGTGTGGTTCAGTGAACTGACTGCATCATCCCATGTCTCATATGCAACCCTTGACTTGAGTGAATATGAGAAGTTCTGATAATATTCGTTGTTTGGAATGACTTGAAGATTATCATTCAAGAATCCAGAATTGGTCTGCCATCCGTCTATGAATGTTGCACCGACACCAAGTCTGATTGTTGAATCAAAATCAATATTACTGACGATGTTTGCCTTGTTACCAGATGATTGGGACTCTATAATTGTACCAACTTCAAAATCATCCTCAGAAGAAACAAACAGATAACCACTTGTGGCATCAAATCTCTCAACCGTACCAACATAGTCACCATTAGTAACTTTTTCCCCCTCGAAGAAGTTTGTTGTGGTAAGTTTTGGATCAAATATTGGGAAGAACGTCTCAGGGGTTACAGAACCAGAGATAGAACTTGTTACTTGACCAGGGAACTCACCTTGTGCAAGATGATCGGTTAGATCGTATTCAATGTAAGCATTTGCACCACCAAGTTGACTATCAAGTGCGGTTACCTCAAACAATGAATAGTTGTAATCTTCAGAATTGTAACCTCTACCAGTGGTATTGAAACCGATTGCAACGTTTTCAACAATTACCTTTTCACCAACCTTAAATGGCCATTCTTTTTCTTCACTAAACTGTTTAGAGAAGGTAAGTCTGACAATTTTGTTAGTCGAGTTATAAGATACGGAACTAATACTGAAACCATTTGTGTTTTGAGTGGGAATAAATGATGGTGGAACATTATTCAGTGATTTAGTATTTTCAATAATATTGACTTCATTGTCATCGAGTTCGTAATCAAGTTTGACATCAGTGATAACTTGATTTGTGAATCCATCAATAACAATAAGATCAGGTGCCTGACTGTAATTGACACCACCAGAGGAAATACCAATGGATTCAAAAGAACCAAGTGGGTCTATTCTTAATACCTGTGGAAGATTACCTACTACGTTTAGAGTTTTATCAGATGGATAACCAAAACCAATGTAGTTGATTTTAGTTCCCAGAATTGTACCGATAGTGGTCGAATATGGTTGAATTAGTGCACCTGTACCATTCTTACTCGTAACTGAAGAGAATCCTGGGAGAGACTTATACCCTACACCTTTATTGAGTGCATTGATCTTGTTGATTGGTCCATTTGCAGTCAATGATGAAGTATCATACTTCATAGTTGCATTGGTGGTACCATATGAGACTACAGTGTCGTAGTCAAAAGGAATATTATATTCAAAAGTATCTGATGTAACACCAACTACATTATAAATTCCATCAAATTTGTTTTTAGTAAGATTGATACTATTGTTATTGATAACAGTATCATCTTTAAACAATCTCAACTTGACTGGAGGAATAATATCCAAATTATCAGGACTGAATCCGTAGTAGAGATTATTTGGAATGTTATCACTCATAAACAGAGTGAGATTTGCAGTAGTATCTACACCAACCACACCAGACTTTGTGACCTCAAAGTTTCTATCAGTTCGTGTTGTCCAGAACTCATTAACTTCTTGGGAGTCACTATAGATGAACATGTCAAATGCAGAATAAGTAATACCCTTATCAACAAATGAAAGTGATGAATCAGATAAATCAAACTTGATGTATTGATTCTTTTGTCCTTTTACTTCTGGATTGATTTTGGAAAGTGTTCCAGTAGTGGCAGAACCAACATTTACAAAATTAGGATTCTCACTCGAAAGTTCTGACAGATATTCAACCAATTTAATCACATTATTCTTATAAGAATAAACATAATACATTCCAGAGGCAGTCAAATTTTCTGATGGATCACCAGAAGTATAGATGACTTTATCACCAGTAAAATACTTATTTTGAGGAACAATAAATGTATTATTGCTTGTATTAATACCAGTTGGTTCAATAGTGTCAGGATCAAAAACAATTCTTCTATTAAAATCATCATACTTGACTTTAATATTGGTTGTGGTTGTTGGATTGACATCAACAGTAACGATGTCACCTCTCCTCATATCATGAGTTTGTGCGGTAGATACAGTGACAACGTTTTTTGAGACTCTACCTTTGATTACAGATGCAATATTTGTATTGAAACTATGATAACTTCCAAGACCTACAGTGGATTCGAAGTATAATAATCCACCCTTCTCAGAGTTAATACCAACATATGTGCCAACAGAATTTACACCAACTCTTTGAGTTGCAATACCAATAATATCTTTGGATAATGGAACCGCAAAGATATTTCTAGTTTCATCAAGATTAAATATAGGCGTACTTGTTATACCACTCCAACATGCAATAGATGTTCCACCATTGGTGTAATAGATCATCGGAGTGTTCAATGACAACTTATGATCTGGGAGATAGATCTGTTGTTGATCAACTCTGACCTGTGTTAAACCAACACCTGGATTTGAGAATGTAATTGTAGTTGCAGTACCTACAGTTGATGTACCTACACCAACTGCCTCGTTTGGAGTAAAGTATAACTGTTTATTAATTGTAAGATTTCTCTGAGTATTGATACCTGTTGAAAGGAATCTGAGTTTTCTTGGATCATCTCTAACAACAGTACCTGCAGAGTGGGCAACTGCAAGTGTTCCATCGATACCTCTAAGAACTCTGACTCTACTAGATTTTTCATCAATATTGAGAACTTTTAATTTTTCTCTTTCAATTCTGAGAATATCATTTGGTCTAATTGAATTCTCACCTAAAGGACCATTCATATAAACGTAGGTCACAATACCAGTGACAGTATCAGTTCCTATTCCTAGTGATACATACCATCTTTCACTTGATACACCGACCGAATATGACCCAGTGAATCCTTTGTAGTATGAAGATAAACCATCAATGAAAATTGTATCTAATGGTAAGAAGTTGTGTGGGGCCGAAGTAATACCAACAAACCCATTAGCACTTCCTGTACTTGTAAACTCCACATTTTCATAAGATGTAGTGGCAAGACTTACACTGTTTACATTCTTACCCTTAAGTTGAGATACTCTAAAGTTTGCATTTCTACCACCAGTATTAGTTGAATTGAGTTCAACCTTATCACCAATCTTGTATCCATCACCTGGATCCAAAATAGTCATACCGTCAACACTACCTGATGATGTGTTAGTAATGTCTAAAGACTGATTTCTAAGTTTGTCTGAATTGTAAATGTAATCATATTGACTATTTCCGCCATTTGTGAAATAGTTCTTAGTATTTCTAAACCAATTATCCTCTACAATATCGTAATCAGTTTGATTGGATGATGACCTGAAATTGAATGGAATTGGTAATGAATTATAATCGTCTCCAATTACATATGGGAACAATGGTCTTCTGTAGTTATTAAATGGACCAGAGGAATCGACAGTATCGGAGATAGTACAGAAGTATGCATATACACCGTTTGGATAATCTGGTGTTACACAGAAGCGACCATTGTGTTCATCAAGATCGCCGTCACCAGCATAGATATAGTCATCTACAAAGAATCCGTTAGGGAATGCATTGTATGAAGGTCTATTGACAGGTGTATTCTTGAGTTTGTAACTTGTAACCATTCTACGAATGTTACCAGTTCCATCAATATTATCGAAACCGTATGGACCATAGATTGGATTGCCATCGTAGGCCCAACCTACGATTGGTGAGTGGTACAAACTATCAATCTCTTCACCACCAGTGCTTAATGTTAAGTCAAAAATACCATATTGAATGTTATCTTCCCCGAAACCATTTAATGAGTTTAGTGACTCTCTTAATGGTCTAGGTGCATAAACTGCTGCATACTGAAGTGACTTGTTTGAAATGTTCTCCTCAATAATGCAGTCATCATCTTTAAAGTTGGAGAAGTTTCTTTCAAATAGATTGATATTCCATCCTCTAATATTTGCCTGTGTTCTTGCTCCAGATCCAGCAGATATTACATCAATTGTAGTTTTACCTGAGATATAACCCACACCACCTTTTTGAACATAGACACTTTCTATCTCACCATTATTGATGATTGGTACTAAGATTGCAAAATTACCAGTCTCACTTACGATGTTGAGATCAGGTGGTGCATTGTAACCTTCACCACCCGAATTTACAATGACCTCAACAATCTGCCCATTGTTGATGATTGGAGTAAGTTTTGCATTTGAGCCAGACTCAAAAGTGATTTCAGGTTGTCTTCTAAAATCAACGATAGTTGATGCACCATAACCAACCCCGCCATTGGTTAAGTCAATACTTAAGATCTCTCCTCTAAAGACAGGTTGTAGTTTTGCTTCATAAAGAAGGATATTACCAATGAATGGATCATCACTAATCAACCAGTTTGCATCGGCACTTACCAACACATAGTATGGATTTGTGATCTCTGCTTCAGTATCAGTCCATGCAAGTACTGATACAGGAGTGATAATATTCTCTTCAATAGGAGATTCAATAACATAGAGTTCTTGGAAATCTTCAACAAAGGTTTTATCAAATGACGCTGCAGCACCCTCTACTTCAACAGTGATTGGTGGATAGTTGAATGAACCACTACCCTGTTTTGTGAAGTTTATGATAATTCCCCTATCATAATAATAATCTCTTTCGACAGTTCCAGTACCAACTTCTGTTAATTGAAATGCATCGTCATTAATCTTCTTAACAAAATAATCTTTATCTTCACTCAGACCCTCAACTCTTGGCGTCCCTCTTGTATATCTTACAACTTCTTTTGATTTATAACCATGATTTAAAATTTCAACTCTGTCTGATACGGTATTGATACCAGCTGTTGGAATAGTCCTCTTTTTGTTTTCGTAACCTGTGCCAGGATTAGTAATTACAACACTAGATACAACCTGTTTAAGTTCTGTTGCCACAAGGTATTGAACACCATCACCATAACCTGTAAATTCAACAGTGTTAATACCAGCGAATACGTCACCTCTTGTCGTGTGAAGTTTAATAGACTTCTGACCAGTCACAAATACAAAATACTCACCATCAGTATTCAGTCCAACAACACTAGACGTATTTCTTGGTTCATAAATTACACTTTCACCATCTAAGAATTTGTGATCCTCTTCAAATATAATCTCATTAGTTGTTAGATTTACGTTACTTGGGAAATTAGCAATGAAAGAATTTTCATGTTTAATTGAAATCATTCTAGGTTCTGCCTCTGCACCAGAACCATTACCACCCTTGATTGTAATTGTTGGTGGTGCATAATAACCCATACCAGGGTCAGTAACATCTAGTCTTACAAGTTGACCTATAACATTAGAAACACCTGTTGCTCCAGTTCCCACCTCATCGACAATCTTTACTACTGGTGGGTTGATAATATCATATCCAACTCCACCACTTGTCATAGTGAAGTCAAGGATATCACCATAGTAAACACTATTAGATGACTTATAGTTTAACAACTCAAGACCATTAACAAAAATGCCCGTGTATCCTGAAGTTGTTTTCTCTTTTTTCTTTCTATTAGTAGGACTCAGAATCTTTCTGTAGATACCCTGTGGTTGAATCGTTTTACCATAAAAATCAAGGTAACTTAAAGAAGCATTTACTACTGACCCGTTAAATGTAATATATGATTCTCTTGTAAGGTCTGCCTTACTTCTTGCAAGTTTGATTTCACTCTCATTAACTCTGTATACAAAGTAGGAACCATCGGTAACACCCTCGAAACCATTACCACCAGATTGGAAATATACTGAGTTACCTGTGTAGAAACCATGATCAGGTAATGATGTTGGGTTAGTTGGTAATGGTAAAATATCAGTACTCGTCAATGATGCTGAGAAAGTTACACTCTTATCATAAACATTTGTCTCAATATCATAATATTTTGGTATTGAGTTAGATGATAAGAGAACATCACCATTAAACTTTGCATACGTATTCTGTACGTTGGCAACAAAGTTCTTGATATATGAATGACTTGTAGACGAACCCTTGAGTAGTTGATTCTCAAGATAGAATGTGCCTAAAAGATTGATCTGTTGTCCGAAAGTTACGTTGATCTCCTTCTCTGATATAATTCTAGTGACTGTTCCGAGAACTGATACAGTACCATCTTCGTTTTCATATCTTAATTTATATCCTTCTTGGAAGAAATGATCATCATAAACTTTAAAGTTATATACGAATGCATTAGCATCAATTACAGAACTTTCAGCAATTTTAAATTTTGTTTGGACATTGAGAACATAATTATTTGCTTTCTTACCAGGCGCCTCATATCCAAATGATTTGATCTCAATAGTGTCATTCTTTTTGAAATAATATGTTGGATCGTTTTGTACAAAATCTTTCAGAGTAGATGTAAATCTAACCTTGATTTCTTGTGAGGTATCAATACCAACATAGGCATATGAGAAAGAATCTAACTTAACGTCAGACTTCTTGTTCAATGAATTGGTCAGACCAGATACGTTAAAGAACTGGTTTGTGGTCTTACCACTATATGCAATACCAATCTCATTGCCATCAACATCGTCAACGACCAACTTACCATATTCAGGAAAGTCAACGGTTGAATCAACATCGAGAACTGTTGAACCAAGACTTACAGAGGTAAGGAGTTTTGTAAGGGGGTTTGGTTCAAACTCACCAAAAATAGAACCTGTTACGTCAGTATCTCTCTGGAATCCAGAATCAATACTGATCTGATAGAAT
>Ga0070746_10000510_pt1 | contig 23183 bp, 18 predicted proteins | sample VirMetDEL_Mar_21_FD_77016 | JGI IMG/M metagenome (GOLD analysis project Ga0070746, IMG submission 77016) | Aqueous microbial communities from the Delaware River and Bay under freshwater to marine salinity gradient to study organic matter... | ecosystem: Environmental > Aquatic > Marine >...
CATTCCTCTCCTTCAATGGTGGCAACGTGCAAGTGATCGTCATGGTCCAGTCGCACCTGCTGAATCTCAAGGCGATTTGATGAAAGAAGCAAGTGCCGACATGCACTTTGTCAGTCCTTTTGTGGTGATGCCACCATCGCAAATTGAGAAGTCGCATACCCATCATTGGTGGGATATTTTTCAGCCTTGGGGCGGTGTTGGGCGTGATTGGAAATCATTGCATGACATCTTGCAGCAATCATACCCTGAAGTGTTTGATGATGGCTGGATGGATGAAGCATTGATGCACACCTCATCGTCTTTGCTTGATTCATACAATACCGATGGAGGAAGCCACTTCCCAAATCTCATCAACAATGATGAGGCAAAGGCATATCCCTCTCATGCTTCATTGAAGTCCAATTTTAAGGATGCGAACTTCTTTGAGAATCGAAGGGCAAATTGGAGTCATGCTTCAAACCTACACTTCTTGCATCCAAGCGAGGTTCAAGGTCAAGGTGGACGCATGATAGTTCCATCCGACCAAATGATGATGAGTCGGCTTGGGCGTTCATTGGCGGGTCAAGCCGATATGGGTTCTCCAAGAATTGGAATGTTCCGTGAAGAACACCCCTCATCAAGTTCAACTTATTGGGATAGCCACAATGCTTTGTTTGCTGCAAACGATATGCACATGGGCAAAGTCATGAACAACATGGCTCAACAGGTCATGAAACAATTCGGTTCTGGCATCATCAACCCTGCCGATCCAACCAACATGGAACAGGCAACATTGGCACGTGGCAATCTCCAACAGTTGGCTGCTGCTGCCGACTTTGCCATGAAGAGGGTAAATATGGGTGAAGAATATCGAGCCTTAGCACCACTTGTTGAGAACGGCAATGTAGCAATGAAAATCAAATCAATTGGTCCTGTGAGTCCTACGTCATTTGCTACAACCCCTCCAACTTACAATACAGGCAACACCCACCTTTGGGGTCATGAAATGCCAGCAAACCTCACATGGAAGCATGACCCTCAAAGTGGTGGCATCTCCTTTGGAATGACCGAAGAACCATTCAACATTATGCAACGCACCGTTCATGAAAACAAAATCAAGGCGGTTTTGCCCTCTTTGCTTGAAAGCAACATTATGCCCAAGCAAAAGGACATTCATGCCCTATCCGCATTGGATCATAGAGGACTCTCACCTATCGCAACAGGAAGTCTGTTGAAGGCTGAGGACTATGAGCCAACAGGTGTGTTCACAACCAAAATCATTCCAGCCTACACTATCCATAAGTTGGATGATATGGAGAAGTTGCGTGGATTCTCAGGTGATTGGGTCGTCCAAAAGATGCCAAAGGGTGAACGTATCTTTGTTGAGAAGAAGGGCAACCACTTGAAAGGTGGCAAGTTGCCTGGTGGCGTGAAGAAGGAATTGCGTGATATGACAGGTGATTTCACCTTTGATGCGTATTTGAATGGCGACACTTTGCATGTTGTTGATTTGTTGGTTCACAAAGGAACAGACCTGCACCTTGAACCGCTTGACGATAGAATCAATGCCCTTCGAACACTTTACGATTCAACAGAACATGTCCACTTCCCCATGCCAACCAATTGTGTTTCCACCGATCATGACGGGTTGGATAAAGCCATCAGCAATTTTGACGAGGACGAATTGTTGATTCGTGATTCACGCTCAACGTTCATGAAAGAAAAGGAGGTTCACCCAAAGTGGATTCGCTATGCTAAAGAATCAATCGCTAAGGCGTTTTATCCTCCAATGCCAGAAGTGGTCGTTTATCCGAACAAAATCAAATTGTGTTATCCCTCCATTCTTGACCCTGTGATTGTCAAAGGTTCTTTTGATGGGATGGGCTTTGATATTGAAGGGCTTGAAGGCAATGAGTCCATCATGTCAAAGGCAATCCGTGATATGCCCCTTTGGAGTCCAGTCGCAATCAGTCTGTTGAAAGAAGGTGCGGTGGCATCAGGGGGTGGATCAAGTGGCGGTGCATTTACCTCAAGCGATGCAGGGGGCTTCAATCCGATTCATTCAACACCAAAGCGAAGGCGACCACGTAAATTGAAGATCGCAAAAGAAACCATCCTACGTGCGCCATCTATTATTGGCGAGGATGAAGAAGGCGATAATGTGGCTCACACCATGAAACATGCTCGACGTGCCATCACCGAAGATGATATGGCAAAAACAACTGAACAATTGTTGGAAAAGGTGAAAGGACTCAACAAAAAAATGCTTGAGATGTTCTCAGGAGAATATGGACTTGAGCGAACAGAAGAGGGCAAGTGGACTGTCAATGAAGCAATTGACGACGACATCATAGAGAATATGTTCCCTCGTATGAATCGCATTTCACCTGATGGCGGGGCATGGGCTGGAATGCAAGCCGACATCACCGCACCAAGAGGACCAACGGAACTGATTGAGGATAGCGGAACTACATTTTACGATCCCAAAGAAGGTGAAGAGGTTGAAGAAATCCCAATGAAGCATCTCCGTGTAAAGGATGAGCCAACTGGTGAAGAAGCCACAATTGACATCGAGAATGGTCAAGCAACCCTTCGTATGCCATTGAAAACGCAACAGGAGATGGCTGATGAGCAAGAAGTTCAACCCGATGATAGGTCGGAAGCCGAAGAGATTTGACCATATCCATTCATATAGGATTACACAAAGTCGTTAGGACAATGGCGACCACACTTGACCTTCAAACGGCATCATGGAATGCCGAAGGTTCGGACTTCCTGTTGAAGTCTGTTGGAAGTGCGGGTGAACTCTATGTCGCTGGCTATGCCTCCGTTGATATGGTGGATAAGCAAGGAGATCGAATCCCAACCTCCGCATTAAAGAAGGCATTTGGTCAATTTATGGACAACAAAGCATTCCGCAATGTTCAGTTGGCTCATTCAGGTATTCAAGTCGGTGAAGTCGTTGCAGACCACACCGATTCTCAAGGTCGTGTGTGGAAATCCGAAGTGGATGATCACGGTCTATTCGTCGTATGCAAAATCCGCAACGACATTCAAAAAGCACGTGAAGTGCAAAAGCAAATCCGCAATGGTGATTTGCGAGCGTTTTCGATTGGCGGTCAAGCCCTGTTTCGTGTTAGCAAGACGACACCAGAACTTGGAAGCCATCGAGAGATTACCGATCTTGAATTGCATGAAATCACGCTATGCAAGAAAGGTATCAACCCCGAATCAACCTACACAATACTGAAAATGGAAGATGATAACATGAGCAACACAGAAGTTTTGAACGAAATAAAGGCTGGACTGAGCGAAGTTCTCAAAGAACTGAGCGAAAAAGAAGAAACCAAAGAGGAAAAGTCCTACAAAGAGGAAAAATCCTACAAAGAAGATGAGGGCATGACAAAAGGCGAAGAAGAAGCCGCCCTTGATTACATCACCACACTTGAGAAGTTCGCTCATGAATCAGGCGTTGATTTGAACGGACTCCGTGATCACTTCGGCTTGGAGAAGGCTTACCTTCTCGAACAAGGTCGTGGCGGTTATTCCCATCGTGGACAAGGTGATGAAGTCGGTTCTGGCGAAGATGCTTCCGAACCAGCATACCCATCCCTTCCAAGTCCTGGTGGCAACCAATACGTCATCAAAGCCCCAAGTGTTCCAAACATGAACATGAACGCACCTTCTGGCAACCAAAACGTTGTGAAGTCCTTGACTCCTGAGATGTTGGAGAAGGGCTACCGCACCTACGCTGCTCTCCGTGATGAAGAAGCAGTTAAGGGACTGGTTGAGAAAGAATGGCAAGACCGCTATGAGTCCGAAACGGCTCATGCTCTTGAAGTTCGCAAGCAAAACGATGTTGGAGTCCAACTGAACTCCCTACGTGAAGAGATTGCTATGCTCAAGTCCGAGAACGCATCCCTACAAAAGAGCGAAGTTGCACCTTCGACTCCTTCCACCTCCATTCGTGTGCCAACGCATGATGAGTTCGCCCAGATGGGCAACGATCTTGACGGCTGGCGAGCAGCAGAAGCACTTGCTCAACGTGCATTGCGAGGCGAATGATACAATACTACAATATGGAGATGATGAATTATGACACAAGGCTACATTCGAACAATTGAAGATATGGAACGCCTGTATTACGGTGCAGGTGCAGGAACAAACGCATGGGCTTACTCAGGAACAGACCTGTTGAAAGCCGATTCACCTTTGATGTCCTCAACCGCAGGAACTTACCAAGCGATCTTCGGACGCAAGGTTTGGTCGCAACTCAACCAAGAGTTCAACGCATTCTCAATCCTTCCAAAGAAACCTTGGGAGAAGTCGGGATGGCGTGTCGTTTCAGGCAAGCCCGATGATGCCGTCGGACTCCCTGAGAACGGAACGCTACCAGACTCCACCAAGCCAACCTTCGAAGAGGTTTCCACGAAGCCTAAGACGGTTGCTTCCAAGTTTGACCTCAGCGAAACCGCCATGTTCCTTGCCGACAAGGATGATGGACTCGGTGATGCAAGAGCAGTTATCAAAATGGAAATGTCCAAGTCCCACGCTGAGAGCATCAACAAAATGCTCTTGAAAGACGTGAACACGGCTGCTGGAAACACTTTCGAATCCATTGATCGTGCTTTGTCCTCATCCAAGATTGAACTTGCTTCTTTCACAGACGTTGATGCGCTATCTCGCCACAACATGTATTCCATCACCCGAAACACAGGGGCAGGAACACGTGCATGGTTTGATGCCAACGTTTCTGCTGGAACTGGTGGTGCTGAACGCCCACTTACCCTCAACACCCTTGACGGAATGTTCCGTGAAGTCTGGGAACGTGGAGGTCAGCCGAAGGTTATCCTCACAGGATATGACACCATCGAGAAGATCCAACAACTCTTGCAGCCTCAACAACGTTTCACCGAGATGAAGCGTGTTTCACCATCCGTGAACGGTGTTCAAGGAATCCCTGGTATGGAGGGCGGTTTCGTCGTCGCTACCTACAACGGAGTTCCAATCATCCCTGCAAAGGACGTTCACGCACCTGCTGGCGGCTTGTCCCGTATTTACATGCTGGACACCGACTACATGTATTTCTGCACCGCAAAGCCTACTCTTTACCATGAGTCAGGTATTGAAACGGGCGATCCATTCGGCATTAACCGTCTTGGTCAAGTCGGTTTGTTCCACACAATGGGTGAACTATGGCAACTCTTCTATGGCGCACACGGCAAAATCCGTGATTTGAGCGCATGAGCAAAAAAATGATACAAGGAAGTGAAGAAAAATGGTAAATGTAAATCTAACCGAAGCAAGTTGCACCGTCGTTGCAGACCACCCAATCTGGGCAGGTGTGCAAGACCAATCGAACACAGACTGGCTGCAAAGCCCCATTGGGTCAAATGCAGCCATTGGCGCATCAGCAATGATGATTGTTGATTTGACCCTCGATCAAGGAGAACTCGCAACCACCTTTGACCTCACGGACACAGGCATTACGGGCGTTTCTGGAACTGCGGTCCTTTCAATTCTTGGACTTACCAACCTCACGGCTGGCGCACGTGTTCCTGCATCCCCTTCAATCTCAGGCGCAACCATCACCTTCACAGGCGGTGGCTCGGCTGGTGTTGGCGATGGCGACGTTGTTCGAGCGACCCTTCTATACCGTTGAGGTGTTCCCTGATGGGAATTAAGGTGCAATACGTGGGCGCACGTTCCTACACCGAGTTCCGTCTTGGAAACAAAGTCGTTGGCTTTGGTCATGGCGAGATTCAAGAGATGGATGGTGCAGCAATCCCTGTTTTCCGTTCACTTGTGGATAACGGCTCAACTATGTGGAAAATCATTGACGATGCCCCCTCCAAGACGGAAGCCATGAAAGAAGCCATCGAACCTACGGTGGTTGAAGAGATCGTGGAAGAACCCGTTGTTGAGGCTGAGGCTGAGGCTGAGGAATCCAGCGATGTTGATTATGCTTCAATGACAAGAGCGCAACTTATGGCTTTGGCAAAAGAACGTGGACATACCACCAAGAACACCATGAAGAAAGCAGATCTGATTGAACTTTTGTCGGCATAGGTGTTTTGAATGGCAAACAATCGTGAAACATTTACCGATGGCGACTTCTATTTGAGTCGTTGCCGTGTAAATCGCCACGTTATCGAATTGACAGGTGGCGAAACAAAACAGGTTGCTTTGAACGGCAAAGTGTCAAAGGTTGTCATTGATGCCACCGATTCTCAACACGCACTTGGTTCTGGCAATCATGGACGTTTTCAACTCTTGATGGATATTGAGGATGGGGCGGGAACTGAAATCCCTTATTTTGACATGATAGGCAAATTGAATTACACAGGTGGAGGATCGGGTCAAGTTGCTTTGCTTGAGGTATCACCAGGTTCAAACAAAGGAACTGCCACTTCGAAGAACTCATTGCACTTCTCAATCACCACTACATCGGCTGCTGAGTCTAACGGTGTAGCGATAGATGAACCCGCAGCATGGAATGGGCTTGTGTGTGGAAACGTGAGAGTTCTTTGCGATATTGATCCTGCTACTCCTGGTGTTCTTATTGATCCAAGCGCAGTTATCCGAGTCATAATCCTTCTTGAATAGAGCAGTTATTGGGGAAGGGATATAAACAAGCACACAATGAGGAATTAACATGGCAATCACCTATGACAGACCAAACGTTTTCGGAACTCTATATGTTCAATCTGGCGAATACTCAGGAGAAGTTGCAGACTTCGACATTGACCTCTCTATGCTTGGTGAGATTTACTCAATCACCATCACCCCAACTTCCGCTTCATTCCCAACCGCAGCAGCAGCCGCAGTTGCCAACGGAACAACCGCAAAGGTGGACTTCGCCACCGCAGGTGGAGATGGTCGCTTCTTGGTGATCGGAACACGTGCATGATGGGGGATGCCCCATGCCACGACTTGAAATTGCTGATATTGACCTTGAAACGTCAATTGAAATCAAGAAACGTCGCAACAACCGTATGTTCGAACTCATGACCTCTCAGGGGTCAATCGCTGAAGAACAATCACCATTTAGCCGTGAGAACATGGCTAAGGCTCAATCTCGCTTTGTGAAGATAAACAAACATGAAGCGAGGGATATTCAAAACATCGGCTCAGGAACACGTTGCACATCATGTGGACTACTCCACTTTTTGTGGACTCCTGAATGTGCCGTATGTGGAGAAGCAATGCACTTCAATTTAGGAGGACACCACCAATGAGCGAAGATAAACCATACGATGAACCAACACCTCCTGAATCCGATAAATACGGTTTTAGGCAAAAGCCAAAAAAGACCCAACGTGAAATCATGATGGAAACCCCCCCTCATAAGTTGAAGAAGGATAAGCCTTTCACAAAGGCATGGGACGATCTCATCAAGTTCGGTGATTGCCCCGTTTGTCATGGCGACCCAATGGCTTGCCCTGAATCGAACAAGCCAGCATCGGCTTGTAGCCGAAGAAGGAACGCAATAAAGCACAGTCAAGGAAGGGCAGCAGTTCGACAAATGAGGCAAATGTCCCGACGTTAAGGAGGGATAACAGATGCCACAATCATTCAATCCAGGACATAGACCAAGTTCACCACTACACCCTGATGAACTGGTTTATTGCTCGGTTGATGATGTAGCGAACTTCCTACAATTGCCACTTCCCGATCCCGTAGCGTTATCAGGAGATAGCAGCATTGTTGGTTCTGATCTCAAGTTGCCAATCACAGGTGCGAACTATCGTCGGTGGAAAATCGAGGCTGAAACCTCAATCACCGTTTATGATGATGCAGATGCGCTCGGCAAGACCTACACCGTGTCCAGCGTTGAAAGTGCAGGTGGAGGCAATGTGAATATCGTTGTTCCTAAGAAAGATGCTGAAACATTCACAACCGCCAATAGCGCACAAATCCAAGTCAATTCAGCATTCACCAACTCCAAAGAGCGAGGCTTGACCAAATCACAGGTTGAAACGCTCATCCGTGAGAAGCAGGATTACATAGATACGGTTTGCCGTATGTCATGGCGACCTCACTTGGTTGCTGATGAATACCAGAACTTCACCACATTCAAGCCATATCGTCGTCGGTATTACACGGACTATGTAGGGGCGGTCTATTTGAGGAACAGATCGGTTCAACGTATTCTTCGACTGAGCGTATGGCAGGGCGATAAATACCGAGAGTTGGGGTCGTCTGTTATCAAAATAGCCGTCAAGTCTGTTGAGATGGGGGCGAGCGATAAGTTGTTCCTATGCCCTGGTGTGGCTCACACGGCAACGCTACAACGTGGCAAGACTTCATCCACATGGGATGGGGATTTTGGCGACAAAACAACTGCACAAAACATTGCGAACCTCATCAACAAAGACAAAGCCACCAGTCGCAGCGATATTGCGATTGGAACGCTTCAAGAGAATAGCAAGCAATTGAACGTGGATGATGAGTTCTTGGCAACCGCCAATAGCGATGAGGGGGATGGCATCGTCATGCTATCGTCCATGCGTTCAACCGAAGAAGGAGAGGACATCACCATCGCTACAAACAACCCAAATGCTTTCGAGTTCTCATTGGGTCAAGATGTTCAAAGCACAATCACAAACGTTAGCGGTTCGGACTTTACCGTAAGCGATGCAAGTTCTTTCACCAAGCGTGAAGGGCTGGTGTTTTACACCACAGGAGGCACAACCTATGTTGCTCGATGTAGCCGTGTTGAAAACGTATTCACAGTCAATGACGACACCTTGACAACAGGTTTTGTAGCAAACCTCGCCAACGATCTTGTTGTTAAGCAGTTGAGGTTGAAAACCGATGTCATAGATGAAGCCCGTCAAAAGGATTGGTGGTCAATGGAGGACAACGGGGCGATCATGTTCAACAACCAATATCCGTTCTATGAGAACCATTCCTTGAAGGTGTCATACGTCTATGGCGAGCGTTATTTGGATAAGGTGATTAAAGAGGCTTGCATCAAGTTGGTGTGCATGGACATTTACCTCACGGATGATTACACCGTGTTGTTCCCAGAAGGGACGAGCAACATTGACCTTAATTCAAAGGTGCAAAAGTTGGATGAAGAAGTGAAGCGTATGCTCATACCGTATCAAGAGTCCATCATCGTTGCAGGTATGGGTGGTTGAATGCTTTTCACTTTCATGGAGGATTACTGCAAGGAACTGGCTAAGGCATACAAAAACCTCGCCAAGTCCACCGATGCAGCCCTCAAAGGAGAGCCAAATTATCAAAATCAACTCAAGGATCGGGAAGAGGCATTGGCTGAAATTGACGGAATCTCTATGAGCGATGAGGACATAGAGGCAAATGTGGAGATTCAGGCTCAAGCAAGCCCATACCGTCAAAGAGTCAATGATGATGTTCAACGTGTTTTGAAGGTGATGCGAGATGGCTAAGGACGCTCTTATTGCCATTCGAGATTTGTTGGATTCCAATTGGAACATATCTCCTAAACCCTCCATTGAGGACATCACGGTATTGGACAAAGGAGAGGGAAAGCGTGGTCGCCTTCAAGATCATGACATCATCCGTATTTTTGAAACGGCTCACAATGAAGCCCAACCAGAATTGTTGTTTGACTTTGTGAATATCAACGTCAATCTCACCATTGACATTCGAACCGTCAAGAGCCGAGAGCGATTATCCGCCCTTAGAGATGAGGTTCGGAGAATCATTCATAAACACAGAAAGGGCAATAATAGCGACTTTGACAGGGTTATATTCAAGACGAGAACGGATTTGTCGGACCGTAGCAAGAGGTTCTTTCGATATACGATGCAAGCCGAAGTGATTACGTTTGCCGATGCTTTAGAAACAATTACATGAGGAATGAAAGATGGTTGGAACGATATTCAAGGGTGATGTAGCCGAAGTATCATGGGGTAAAGAAACGGGTCTTATGGCTCAAGGTGATGGTGGCGCAACGGGCTGGACTCACACCTCCACATCTGGCAACACCAGCCTTCTCACAATCGGAACTGGCGTATATTGGCACACAGGATCGGGAACTGATGTTGAGATTCCCGATAACGCATTGGTCGGTTGCATCCTCCGCATCACAGGCGGTGGCAATTTTGGTTCGGACGATTACGCATCAACTCGACGCACTTACTACGTTATCGCAAATGATACTACTAATGGAACAATCACCGTTCAACCAGCATTGGCTACGGGAACATCAACAAATGGTGCGGCAGGGGATATTTTGGTGCTTGACACCAACCGTTGTCCAACCTTTGAATCAGCCATGACCGATGCAGCACAACAGGTCAAGACCGATCAGTTCTTTGGACTTCTTGACAACTTCTCCCTTCCTGAGCCAGAAATCACGGTTCAAAAGCAACACATTGTCGGCATGGGTCGTGATGTGAACGTCCTCACAAGCGGCAAAGAAACCCTTGCTGGTGGTTCTTTCACCCTCAATGCCCACACCCTGCGTTGGATGAAATATGCACTTGGAGGACATGTAGCAAAGAGCAAAGGTGAGTTTTGCACTATCAAAACAGGACCAGCCCCTACGGATTCGGAACTCCCTCTCAACATCAAAGCCGCAACCGCAACATATCAAGCACAACAATTTGGAACTGCTGATACTGATACCTTGACCGCAGTTTCAACAACTGCATTGACAGGAACAAGCAGTTTGGTTGTTGGTGATCATATCCTCATCGGGGCAAAAAGCCAACTTGGTTCATCAGGAACAATCGTCCTCACCCACGCACCAACCAACACGCATGAGGTTGTTGATGGCACAAACGGTGGCATTTTCAAAACCATGAGTTCAACAGGCGAGGTGCTTTATGGGTCTTTTACGGGCGTTGCAGCCAACGCCCTTACTGGTTGCGCTGATATTGATGTTGGCGCAGAACTTCGTGCGAGAGTCGCAGATGTTCCAGTTTATACCCTTGCGCCCCTCCAATCCGCCATTGCTCGACGTGATGTGCGAGTTCATCTTGGTGCAACAATCGCCCCAAAGTTCGCAGTTGGCGACTACATTCAAATCATGGATAAGGACACGCACTCTATTCCTGGTCAAGACGATACATTGCCAACGGTGTTCAAGAATGAAATCCGCAGGGTCATTGCAGTTGATGGCTCAGGTGGCTACGTTTATGTTGAAGAACCATTCTTCTTTGCACATTCTGTTGGATCGGCTGGTGTTGAAAGACTTCAATACGCATCCGATAATTCAAGAGGAAGTCCAAACATTGTTTCAACAACCAAAGAACTTCAATTTGGTGTTGAACACACCCTCTTTGGCGACACGTCGCTTCCAACATTCATGATTGAGCAATCATTCCGCAGGGATAACGCAACACCTGGAACTGAACAGTTGCTACGCCTTTACAATGGATGCAAAGTTGGCGGCATGTCCTTCTCAGCAAACACCGAAGGCGAAGTCAAATTACAGGTTGATTATGAGGGAGGACGGCATTATACCGATACGGCAAATGCGTTCACTCCACATCGTATGTTTGAGAACACGGCAGACTCCGCCATTAACCGCAAAGCATCTGGCATTGCCGTCAATGGTGAAAAGCCATATCTATTCCAAGACCTATCCTTTGAAGTGTTTGGACGACCTGTGTTGCGAGCAACCCAAATTGAGTTCTCCATCAACAACACCAACACCGCCCGTCATTTCATTCGTGGGTATGAAGGGAACACAACCGATAGCGACCAAGTTCAATTGGCTGGTGTTCAAATGCCTCTTGACATCACCGAAGCGCAGCGTGAATACACATTCTCCTTTAGTGCAATGATTGAGGACGATCAATTGTGGGAACAGATTCGAACTCGCAAGCATCATCAAAACACAAATGACATTACCTTGACGATGAAAAAGCGTGGAAGCAATAGCACACGTGAAAACGCTACAATTACGATTGAGGACTACACCATCACAAAAGCCGACCACCAAATACCCGATGATAAAGGGGCGGTGATCGTGCAGGTCGAATTGGTGGTTCGCCACTTGAAAGTTGTGGAGAACTCAGTTTATCTCACACTTTGATGATGAGGCTTTATAGCAAAAATGAAACAACGGTGATATAATGCGATTGACGGGAACTGTAAATGTTGATGGAAAGCGTGTGGCTTTGGATTGGAAAATTGATGGTATATCGGTAAAGGCTGGTCCTGGTCTTTCAGCCGATGATGTGAAGGTTCACACTTCACTACCCAACTTGGCAAAAGCATTGCCAGGTGAGCCAGCACCGATTGAAGAAGTCGTTTCACACCGATATGATGCAATGAACGTGTCCGAACTACGCATTGAACTTCAACGTCGTGGCTTACCAACTGCTGGCAAGAAAGCCGATCTCATTGAACTCTTGATTGAGGCTGATTCAATCGGAGAAGAACCAGTCGAAGAGGTTGTTGATGAATCAGTTGAAGAACCAGTTGGAGAAGGAGAGGAAGAGGTTGTCGAATAATCCCTTCGTCCTTAGCAATTCACCTCAACGACATGAATTAGAAACACCAGTCGGAACGCTGGTTGTTTTCGTCAAACCCCTTTCATGGATTGAGCAGCAAGAAGCCATGTCGCAATTCGTTTCATTCAAGACCAATGCCGATGGTGATGTTGCACCAAACATTGATCTTGGGGGCTATTGGAAATATGTTCTTACAAATTGTGTTGTTAAGACCGAACCATCCCTTAGCAAGAAGGATTTGTTAAATCTCACACCAGAAGTTGGCAACGCAATTCGTGAAGTGCTTCCTGATCTTAATGACATCATCGGACAGTTCGCAGGTGGGGCAGACCCTTTGGGCTAACCTACGAGGATTTGGTCTTGTTCCTCGATGAAGAAATCCCCGATGATGAAAGACCTGAACTCAATGTTCAACAGGCAACTATCCTGTCATATCAAGCCATCACCTTTGGTTTAGGAACTCACTTTCATTGCCCCCCTCACTTTTGGGATAATCAACCGCCTGATCGTGTCATGCTTGATTACATGATAATGCGAGCAGCCAACGATAAGAAGGCTGAAATGATTGACCGAATGAAAAAAGAGGCTGAAAGGCAAATGAAACACGGAAGAGGCAATAAGGGGCAACCGCTACGCACAACAAGCGATGCTGACTTTTTCGAGCGTCATAATGCAAAAATGATGGGTGAATGATATGTCGGAGTTGGACAAGTTCATTACCAGTCAAGCAAGGTTAAACACGCTTGCCAAAGACCAATCAAAATCAATCAACATTCTTAACATTCAATACAAAATGCTGAACAAAATTATGGGCCCGTTTTACACCAAATACGTTGATTTGAAAAACACAATGGAAACGGCAGGAGAAGTCTTTGATGAAATGACTAAAAAAACCGAGAAGTTGGGAGATGCCGTCAAGGTGGCTTTAGGACCAATCGGTGGAGTTCTCAAGGCATTTCAACAAATCAACACCATTATGATCTTCGTGCTTGGTGCTTTTGCTTTGGTTGGTGCTGCCGTCTTTTTGCTCACGAAACAATTTGGCGGGGGTGAGCAAGCCTTTGGCGCATTCGGCATGGTGATCGAGGCAGGTAAAGGCATCATTGACGCATTCATGGGGGCGATTGAAGCCGTCATAGGTGCGGTTAGCGGAATTGACTTTGCAGGGGCAGCAGGAGGCTTTATTCCTGTTCTTGAGGGCATTTTTGTGTTCTTGGCAAACATTTTGACACTTTACATCACCTTCTATACTGCCATATTGACAGGTATTGGCGACATTGTAGCACGTATGGATGAAGCAGGAATGTTTCAGCGTATTGTTGATGCCTTCGGTGTTTTCTTTGGGCTTGTGGGTATGGCAATGGGCATTATCAAAAGTGCAATTGACGACACAGGATTAACAATGGGCGATTTGATTTCAGGCATTGAGGGGTTGATTGAAGGGATAGTGGACTTCCTCTTTGATAGTGGCATCATTGAGTTTGCCGTTTCAGTCATTGAATACGTTGCAGTTATTTATGGGGTTATTGCCGTTTTAGCAGGGCATATCATTGCTTTGTTCATCCGAATATGGACTCGTTTAGGTCCACCAATAATCAACTTCGTGAAGGCATTTTTCTCATTCCTTGAACCAATCGTCCGTATCATCACAGGGATTTTAGGGCTGATTATGAATGCAATCATGGGACTCATAAATTGGATTGCACCTTACTTTGAAACTGCGATGGATGCAATCATGGTTGTTCTCGATCCAATCATTGAAGCCATTGAGTTTATTCTTGATGGTGCAAGCGCAGCGTTGGAGATTGGAGGCGACATTTTGGGTGGTGCTGCCGACTTCTTGGGCTTCAACGATGGTGGCGTAGCGACTGGTCCGAAAAGTGGTTATCCTGTGATGCTACACGGAACAGAAGCGGTTGTTCCATTGCCAGATGGTCGAACTATCCCCGTATCAATCAAAGGCGATGTTGGCGGTGGAGGTCAAACAAACAACATCAACATCAGCGTAAGTGGTGGAGGCAATGCAAGGGACATTGCCAAAGCCGTGAGCGATGAAGTGAGCAAAGTTCTTCGCAACCGTTCAAGAGGCGGTTCTTACACCAGGGGCGTGATGTGATATGCCTATGATTCAACTAATTCGTCGAGATAGCACCATCATTGAACTTGAGGCGGTGGACATTCAATTCTCAATTCAGCGAAACGTCTTGGTTCACCCCATTCCATTGCTCGCCACACGTGCTGCATTGGATCTGAATCAACCACAGGTTGGCATCACCATCAACGGCATTATCACCGATGATGAGCAAGCAAAGGGTGATTCATCGGCTGAAATGACCATTGATTTGTCATTGGCGTTTGGAGTTGCAGGGGCGGGTTCATGGTATCAATCGCTTGGGGTCAATTGGGCTGGTGTCAAGACTGAGATGGATGGCGTATCAATTAAGTTCTCAACAAAGGGGCAAATTGATGCCGATCTTGGCGAAACCATTGAATTGCGATTGATAAATGGAAGCGGGTCAAACGTTGTAGCAACTGCAAGTGTGATTTTTGCCGACATATCCTCAACCACCAACACAGGCGGGGTATCAACGGCAATCAAGACGGCTTTAGACGCAGCCAACATCAAAGTGAACGGCTCAACTGTTGCTTTCACAAGCGAGGCTACGGTATCAACAAAAGCGGGACAGGCTGCATCGGTTTCATATCAGCATCAATCTGGCTCATCTGGAACGTTTAGCAATGAAATGCTGATTATCAAAAACAATGCAACTGGCTCAAGCGGGAACTCCCCTGTTTCAGTTCGCAAAATTGCCAGTTCAAGTTCAATCAATTGGACTAAACAGTTTTTCGTGTCCGACTTTTCAGGTGGCGTTGATGGTGTCAAAATGACACGTGGCGATAAATTGCAGGATTTAATCAACTCAATTACGAACCCAAGTGCTGGTGGTGCGCTCATCAGCCCCAACGTATTGACTGGATCGGCAATTGACCTTCCAGATTCTATCGCATCATTTGACTCGGCTCAATTCCTTCGCATTGACCAAGCAAAAGCCGTGAAGAAATACATCGTCGGTGTTCGCATACCGTATGAGTCCATTGTTTCATCAACGTCTGGCAACAGGGAGTTGCGACAGTTCTTGATTCCAGCAGGACCAGGCACAGATCATAGTGCCGAGTCAAACACCGAACCGTTTGACCCTGTGGAGATAATCAACAACAAACCTGTTCGACCAAACCCATATCTCCAACAGGGTGTCGCCATTCCTGTTGTAGTTCAGTCGTTTGACCCGTCCTATGAAGCGGGAGATTCGGTGTGGAATTACCAAATAACCCTTGCACCAGCCGAACAATTGGTGGGGTTATGACATGGGGATGCACAAAGTCAAGAGCAAAGCCATTCGCTTCAATGGCTTCACCGATGGCATAGTCGTGCCAACTGGACAATTCAAAGAATCGGGTGTCAATCTCCTTCACCCAACATACGCAGGAGGGGCAGCAACAACAAAGAGCGATGCAACCAAGATCGGGAGATTGCACCTCGCAACAGAAACCAATCCTTTGAATCGTATTCTTGGACCGTTCACCATTGATGCTTTCGTTGTTCCGAACTATGGCGGAACTGTGGTGATAAAACCGAAGTGCTTTGAGTTGAAAGTTGGGCATCCTTTCAGGAATGCACCCATCGAGTTCTCAATTCATTGCGTAGGGCGTGTTTTCACGCTCTCCACGCCCTTTGATGTCAATACCCTGCGTGAATCCCATAGTGGCACGTATGGAGGCGGAGAACACCTTCCAGACGACATTTCCGAAGGGGCGCAACCTTTGATGCTAATAACGGCACAATTCACAGGCGATGAAATGCGAATATACGTGAACACAAATCTCGTCGCCTCCCTCAATTTGGTGCATCAACGTGTGCTTGACAACGTTTCATCCGACCTATTTATTGGAGGTCAAGGAGGCGAATATCGAGGTATCATTGAGAGCGTCCGTATTGACAGGGGAACAAATGCGCCATTGCTTCAACCATTGACTATCACCGATCAGACTGTTGGGCTTTGGGATTTTGAGGATGAGTTGGATATTCCGAACCTTCACTTCTTCAACAACAAAAATGAATCCTCGCCATCACAGGGACGTGATGGAACATTGGATGAAACAGGATTGCTTGAGAATCCAATGGTGTTTCTCGGTTATGATTTTGTGAATGAAGGAGATTTAGGATATTTTCGAATCTATGACAAGCCTTCTCATCCAGAAAGAAATGACGACACCTATTCGGCTTTGGAGAAGTTGGCGCATATCGCAACAGGCATTCCGTTGGAGGATATTCAACGTCAAACATGGTATTCAACGTCGCTTAATCTAAACGCTTACACGTATGGAACAAACACAGGAACGCTTGACTATTTGACATCGGGGAGAATCAAGCAATCAACATTGAATGCCGTTATCAATCAATCAGGAACACACCCATTGACTGGTCTTACAAAGACGGCAAGCGGTCAAACACGTGATTTGACAAACGATACTGATTTCACCCTCTCAACCATTGACGATCTCGACCCAATGGTGAATCCAATTGAGCGTGTAAGAATTATCTCACTTGACTTTGAAAACAACCGTGTGGTATGCCAATCTGTTCATTTGCAGAATGATTCCACCACTTCGGCAACCATTGAGAATCACCCAAAGGGGCAGGGTTTGTTGTTTGACCATGCCGACGGAACTCCAATTTGGTTGGTGTTGGGCAACGGTGATTTGGTTCTCGACCCTGGCAACAAAAACACATCATCTTCCGTATCAAATCAATTGACACGTCAAAAAGACGCATTTACGAGAGCAAGATTCACGCAGGGGCAAAGATTTGAAGATCGTAGTGGAAGCAAGAACACCGCATATTTTGTATCAACACAAAGTCGAATACCATCCACGATTGGAACTTCGCCTACAACATCGGAAGCAACAGATCCAGACCCGCCCTTCTTTGGGGCATTGAAAATGTGGCTACCTGTTAGCGGTTTATCGGGATATTCCGATGGGGCTACTGTTCCTCATGTTCCCGACTTTAGCGGGAATAAATACGGTGTTTATCCAATTGGAACTTGGGCATATCAAGCCCAAAGTGCTAATTTCAATTCTCGACCATCATTGAAAATTACATCATCGGATGCGGCTTTGGTGAACATTGATACGCTCGATGGAGAATCCGAGAAGTTTAGCCATGCTCTCGGAACAAATGGTTTCACGGCATTTTTCATGATTTACAACCCTACTGCATCCAGTTCTGGTCCGTTTGATTTGCTCGGTTCTAATTCAGGACTTCCAAAAACGTTCTTTGGTCAAGCAGCAGACTCCAATGACTTTGCATTAACAAACAATGGAATTACCACTACGTTATCCACGACAACTGCCGATCTTACAAATGCTGGATTGTTGATTTTGGAGTTCAACCACGCTACAAACAATGCCATAATTTATCAAAACAATGCGGCACACGGCACTTTTGTTGGTAGTGTTGTTCAAAATTACCGATTCGACGGTCAATTGTTTTGTTTATTCGGAAGGGCTTTATCTGCTAACATATCCACCAAAACAGGGACGGCAAGCAACAAAGCCCCCCAAAACGTTGAGTTTGCTGAGTTCATGTTCTATGAAAGGGTTCTTACATCGGCTGAACGCCAGCAGGTTCAAGGGTATTTACTCAACAAATACGGAGTGATCTGAATGGCGAATCTCAAAGACTCCAATGATGAAGGCTACGCTGGCATGTCGGGAATGACGACTTACAACCGAGTTGAGGGTGAGTTCTTCTTGCGTCAAATGCCCTCTCCTGATGAACAAATGGTCAAGCAAACCATTCAAGGCGTAGTTGATGAGTTCATTTACAAAACGGACGAGGTATCGCTACAATCCATCCTCAAGGAAAATGAAGAGGTAAGCATCACCGAGAATGTTTATTTGGGCGAGTCCTCCGCTATTGTCAATCAAACCAAAACGTCTTTTGCATTGGACGCAGGAGGCGACCCGTTTAACCGCATGGTGATTCAAGCAGGTGTTGGTTCTTACAATTCTGATCTTGCTGCCGACCTCTCAGCGTCCGTATTTGATGAAGTGATTGCCCTTGCCGTTGAGAACATTGAACCGTTCATGATGAAAGGACTTGACATTGACTACACGGCAGGATTGGTGGACAACAAGCCAACAAACGATGGCTACATCAAGCATTTGACTCCCTCCGATGAGCCACACATCGCTTCGATTGAATCTCCCGCATACCTGATCGCATCAGGCGGTCCAAGTCGTGTTCTTGTGTTCTATGATGCCATAGACCTCACAGGAGAGGTCGTTGCAGGAACTACACTTGCCAGTTCGGACATCAACCCATATCAACGCCCATATCACGTTCAAAGCAGCAACAAAGGGTATTTGGTTGTGAAAAAAATGATTCCTTCCGCCTCAACCCTATATGAAGTATCATCGGGAACATGGCGAAGCCTATCGGACATTCTGTTCAAGCCGTATTCCTCAGCACCAGCCGTCAATTCCGACGTTCAACTCACAATCACCGCCCCTGGTGGTTTGATTTCACTTCCTACAAAGGACTTCAAACGCCCCATCAAATCGCACACTCTCAAAACACATGGGTTTGGAGGTGCATTCCCCTCTCCTTTCATTGACGTGAGCGATTGCGTTATTGCCAAACAAAACAACAAAGGCGGTTATGGTCGCCCTCGTAGGGTTTTGAACCCAAATACGCCAGACGATACCGCAGATCCAACTCATCACGTTATGACCATCACCTCAAACACAGGAAGTGATTTGAAATCCTTTGATGGAACAAAGCGAACCCCTGCTGAATTATCCCGATCCACGCTTCAAGTGTTCAATGTTCTTGATAACGTGGTGAAAACAAATGAGCATGTGGTCTTGGTCGCACCCGCCAACAAAAGCCGATATGCCGTCTTTGAGGACTTCTTGACAAATGTTGATTCACGCAACGCAGCATTGGTGTCAATTGAAATCGCTTTGCTCAATGGTCGAGCCGAAGAGTTCAACACCGAGATTACCAATGGAGAGGCGAGTCTTGAATTGCGGGGGCGTTCAAAGTTAAGCGACATAACCGATAAAGAAACCAGTCGCAATCTCAATCTCGGTGAAAGTGTGCCAATCAAGGAGATTGGCGATATGGGAACGCCAACGGTTTCACTTACATTGGGCGGTTTGGGTCAAGGAGGAATTGATACAAAGCCAGACTACAACCAACACCGATTCCTCAAAGGATGGAAAGATCGTATTGTTGGTTCTGGCAACGCATCTGTTCGGAACGACCATCAAACCTCAACAGACTACGCATCCACACGTGCTTTGGTTGAATTGCCATTATTCCCTTCAATGTTTTACGATGTGGACGGAATCTATGAAGAAGCCGACCAAATCACGGATGGTATTCATCCCTTTGGTAAATCATTCCAATTGACTTTGGATTGCACAATGACGGCAAAGAACCGAGTTCAAATGGAAAAATATGAAGCAAGACATTCCGTTGATCATGGAATGAGGGATAGTTGGGCTGCAATTCAAACACACACAATGCCTCAATTTATGGGGAATTATTCGTTTGGATTGAGAGTTCAAGACCCATCAATTCAAGCGGTGATTACATTCGTTGATTTGGCACTTGGTCCGTCCAACTCATTCATCATAGTGGATGATGTCGAGGCTTTTGTGAATGATACGCTTCAAGGGTCGCTCGGACCAAACATTGACCCCTCAACAGGGGTTTTGGCAAGGAAGTTTTACATCACAGTTGGCGAGGGTTTGGTTGCGCCAGCAACCGATCCAACCTTGACCTATTGCACTTATTTGATGATGCGTGTTCACAAAATTGACAGTTCAACAAATCGCATTTATGTTGATAAGGCGTTCCTAAGATACCCTCGAAATGACCTCACTTTGAACCTTTCAGCGATTGGTCCACGTGCAGATCAATATGCCTTTATTGGGGCAACTGTGATGCTTGGTGGCGTTTTGGTTCATAACGATTTGAGCGCACATCATGAAACATTGACCTTTGACCAAGACGATTTCATAAACACCCTTGATGATGAGTTGGAGAACTGTTTGGGGGTTAATAAGATCTCTTTATGCCCAAGTCTTTTCAACTCAATTCTTGAAACAACTAAAAATCAACCGAATACAATTCTCATCAAACATCACGTGTCAAAAGGTGGTTTGGAATGGGATATTTTCAATGAATGGAGTTCGCCCAATAATCGTGAACTCAAAGAGCCAGTTGTTTGTTTTGAGAACTTCACCGCATTGAAAGGCATCAATTCAGAAGGAGATTTACAATACGTCATACCTCGAAGGTATGATTTCCGAGATGTGGCTTTAGCAAGTGGTGGTTTCATTGGATCGGTGAATGAGTTGATTCGGCAAATCAACATGGGAGGACACCCTCAAGCCAAAAATAAGAGAGGCGATAGTGCCTTCAATCCACCTGTTTCAAGTGGCGATCCAAGCACAGGAAGCCACATGGGTTATGTGAGGGCGTATCTTGGAAAAGAAGTTGAATCACGAACAGGTGAAAAAGGATTCACAATCGTTATCCATTCAACCGTTCCTGGTGCAACTGGTCGTGATTTTGCCGTTTGGCTCACAAATAATAGCGTCTATTCCTATCAGCCCCAACAGGCGATAGGTCATGGGGGTCTTTTGGCGACCAATAGCCGTTCATATCAGGTTTCTTCATTCCCTGCACCAATGCCAATTGGGGCTGATGGTGAAACGTTTGTTCCTATCACCACCTTCACAGGCGCACCACACGGAACTTTACATCACAATCAAGACGGAGATAACACCCTTCGTGAATACAATGGAGTTGGTTCTCGTTTCATCACCCAAACAAAATCAACGGTAAGCACCAGCCTACAAGCAGGAAGTGGGTCGTATCATTGGAACACAGGTTCAAAAACATTTGACTACATGACATTGAAAGGAAAGGCGATGGATTATGCGTTGAGATCGCCAAGTCGTTTCAATGTAGGTGGACTTGGTTTAGTGAAAGTCAATGGAGAATTATGCACCTTTCAAGAACTTCATGTTCACTACGGAACAATTCAATTTGAGGCTGATGAATGCTACCTAAAAGGTGTTAAACCTCTATCCGAGCCAGATAAGTTCATCAAGGATTTTTTCGATGGGGCTATCAACACATTCACAAATGAAGTCGTAGGAATTGAGGTTGAGTTTTTGTTCCCGTTGATGGACAATGAGGCTATTCTCTTCTTTGGTGGAGGACACACAGGTTTGACGTTTGACATTAGCGACGGCACAGATAACGATTATACCAATCACTACAAACACCCCTTAGCCAAAGGACCAACGGGTTTTGCTGGCTTCCAAAATCTGGGCGAAATATCAGCACCAACGGCTATTTTGGATTTCACCGATGTTCTAAACGAGGACACCATAAATGACGACACGTTGCGAGGATTCCATCACCGAACCCTCCTTGATTCAAACAATCAGCCAGAAGGAAACGCAGCATTTTACGCACGTTTGACAAACGAACTGTATGATTCAAGCGAGAACGTAGGAACTGGTGCGCTAACTCAAGATAACACAAAATGGCGTGAAGATCTCTATAATCGAAAGTTGAGAATCACATCAGCAAACGGTTTTGGACTTCAAACAAATGGTCCTACTGCGGCAGCAGAAGAAACACCAACAGGGGCAAATCCATTGGTGAAGTTGTTTCATCATGGAGATGTTGTGGCTTTGTTTAACAACAATGCAGGAACAATTGAAGCCGAACACGGAGAAGTGAAAGAGTTCAACCCATCTGGTGCGGATTGGTGCGTTTCAGCCGTGTTCCGATCCCCCACCTCCAATCCCGATTATCCGACTGGACCAATTTTTCATTCAATCTATGACGACGGAACGCCAAATGGAAAACCATACGGTTTGCACATTGGAGGTTCGCCATCGGTTTCACCACCCGCAGCAGGTAAGAACGCCATTTCAGTTGCGATTTCATTTCCAAACGATTCTTTCGGGGTATTTCCAGGCGCAGGTCCATTGGCAACATCGGTTCTCGTTCCAAGCACCGTTTCAGGAGGAACAGTTGAAATTATCAAAACAGGCTATACGTTCATAATGGCGGGAAGAAGCATATCTGCGCCTGATGGTCCTTCGTTCCTTTACATGGGGAATACCGTTGGCATTACAAACCCTGAAACGGGCGTGATGGAAGCAGGTATTTTTGATTATTCGCAATACCTCATCAATGTCAATGATGATCATTATGGTCCTATCGGCACATCTCCAAATGCCAAACCTCTTTTTGAAACGGAAGCAAGCGGTTATGCAGGGGGAGATGCAGACCATCCAAACGTTCCAACGGCACTACAAACGATTCGAGATAAAGACATGACGACAATTGGTTGTGCTTTGATTGGTTGTCCTTTTGTCAATATATTGCCTGGTATGATGGTTCAAGGAGGAATGCCAATTGCAGCCCCAACAAACGATTACTTTACCGCCCTTCAAACAGGGGCAGCGACATACGGGGTAGTTGGAACGGGCGGATCGTTTGGCGATGGCAAGAACTCAGCAGGACCGATTCACTTTGCGGGATTCCTATGCGAAGTTGCTTTATGGAAGCGGGGCATGACCTTTACAGACGCAACCACATGGTTTGCTGGAAAAGACAAATGGTGATTGCATGGCTGCTGATGTTTATTC
>Ga0070746_10000513_pt1 | contig 23161 bp, 25 predicted proteins | sample VirMetDEL_Mar_21_FD_77016 | JGI IMG/M metagenome (GOLD analysis project Ga0070746, IMG submission 77016) | Aqueous microbial communities from the Delaware River and Bay under freshwater to marine salinity gradient to study organic matter... | ecosystem: Environmental > Aquatic > Marine >...
AGACTCTACCGATTTCCGCCCATATTTTTTTTTTATATTTGTTAAAGACTTACTAACGATTTAACAAATACTTTTTTCTATAATAAAAAAACATACTTTGAATTTATTTTATTATAGGGATTTATTTTTAAAAAACTAATTAACAATTAAAAAAATTTGATCGCGATATTATTTATTTTGGATTAGTTGCTAAAACTCTATTTACAAGCTCAGATTTTGTGCCTGACTGTTTTTGATTGCGATCCCTTAAGACTTTCTTTAATAAAGTAAGAGTTAAACGTTGGGCTTGTTCTTTATTAAAAACGCCTGAGTCTTGTAAAGCCCCCGCAAGGTTACCAGAACCCTTATCTAATGGTTTTGTAGGTCTTCCTTTTTTTGTTTTTGATTTTTCGGTAGCTTCTTTAGCAGTTTTTGCCGCAGTTCCCTTAGGTTTTTTAATTACCTTCTTTACTTTAGGTGCTGGTTCAGCTTTCTTAGGTTCTGCTTTTTCTTTCTTCGCCGCAGGTTTCGCCGCTTTGCCAGAAGGTCTTTCGTAAACAGGAACATCAGGCACAGGAAATTTTTTCTTTTTTAATTCTAAAATTCTGGCTACTAATTCGGCTTTTTTCATTTTAGAATATGATCCTATTTCCTGTTTCATATCACGTAAAATTGCTTTCAAGTTTTTTACTGGATGTGTATTTAATCTACTTTCCAAGTCACTCATTATTTTTATAAAATAACCAAATATTTTTTTGTTGTTTTTATTTATAAAATGAATCGTCAAGAACTAGAAAAAATGAAGCTAAACGAAATAAAAGAATTGGTAAGAAATTCCCAACATAAAATTAAAGGTTTTTCTAAAATGAAAAAGGATTTATTAATTTCTATACTGGCACCAGAAAAAACAAAAGAAGTAGAATTTTATTATTTATATTGTAAAGACAAACAATTAATAAAAAGTCGCGATCTAAAAATGTTAGAAAATAAAAAAGCTATTTTAGAAAAAAATGGTAAAAGCGATTTAAGAATAGAAAAATAAATAAAATATAAAAATTTATTTATATGAATAAAATAGTTGTTACTGAAATATTACAATTTTATAGAATGTGTCCTAGATCATTACCTATAGTAATAAGAAAACCAAAAGTTAAATATCCTATACCAAGACCTATGCCAGTGCCAATAAAAAAGAAATAATATTATTTTATATATTATTATTTATATGTATTGTTATTGTTGTAATCAAAACTATGCTGGCGTTTTTACTGCTTTGTGCCCTTCTTGCCATCGCATTCGCCACCTCCAGAGCGTTTATGGTGTTGATAGAGTTTTAGAAGTTTTAGAAAATGTTTTGATTAGAGATAAAACTAAGCAAAAATATAAGGAAGATACAGAAATTAAAAAAGAAAAAGAAAAAATAGAGAATACAATTAAAACAAGATCACAAACTAAAAATGTTTAATCCAAACCGAAGCCTTCTTCGTCGTCAGTTTCGGCTATAAAATCGGGGTATTTCTCATACCCCATACTTACTAATTTATCTTTTAAATTATCGAGATCAAAATAAAGTAAGCACTTTACTTTATTAGTTCTTGTTTGATTAAATAATTTTGTTTCTATTAAAGCATTTTTAAACTCTTTTCTACGCTCACATTTAACGTTTTCTTTATTTGCCCAATCCTCATACATTTTATATAAAGAAGTTATGCTTATTGATCGGTGACCTTTATAATTTTGAAAGCCGTAAGCATCTGTTACTATGCTATCTAAAAAATCATAAACCTTATCAGCGGTGGCACACATAGCATTTAAATATGATTTACATTTTGGGATATCATCCCATTTGTTATAGTGAATATCACGATCCATTAACATTCTAAAAAATAAAACTTGAGCTTTTGGGTTCTCGAAAGCATCAATATATTTTTTAAATTCTACCATATCTTTCCTAGGGTGTATACATTCAATGGGCACAAATCGCCTATTAGTCGCGTCGATCTTTATAGAAAAAGCATTATTAGTGGTTAATATATATCTTGCGTAATTACTGATAATACTTTCTTTTACAAATTTTTCTTTATAAGTTATTTTATCTTCTGTAATTAGATTCTTAAACTTTTCGTAAAATTTATCAGTTTCTTTTTTTTCCGCTTCATCGAAATTAATTAGCATCTTATTTGCTACCACTGAATTAAAAGAACCAAATACCTCCTTTTCAGGATCGGCGGTAGCATAAAAATAGTTATCTCCTAATAAGTAACCAATAAATTTACAAATAATAGATTTGCCAGTGCCTTGACCAGACTTAAAAATTAAAGCAGTGTTTGTTTTTTGTGTGGGATATTTAAAAATGTGGGCGATCCAATCTAAAACATATTTACAAGTTGTTTCAGCCATTTCAGTTCCATCATCGGTTATATATTTAAAGTGGTCCATTATAAGATCATAGTCTTTATTGTCTTGCTGTGAAAAATTATTATCGCATTCAGCATCTAATTCTAAAATTCTAAATGTTTTATATGTGTTATAAATATTAGCTGGGCATTTAGTATGGTCTGGGATAAAATCCATATCATCATATTTGCGTTTGGTGGGATCTTTTAGCCAAGAGTTAATAAAGTTGGCACCATTTGATATGTGGTAAAAAGTATCTAAGCTATAATCTTCAAAAGTTGTTTGAAGTTCATTTTTAGATTTTATAATAAAGCTTCCATTATATTTGTTTTCCTGAATAAACTTCCCGTGGTTAGTAATTTTACAAACTGTTTTTTCAAACTCTGTTTTTAATCCTTTATAAACCTCATCATCCTGCCAAGTTTCCTTCTGATCTTTATTCTCAATATCGCAAAAATCTAAATCCAATGTATCTGTCATATCCTTAATAATAAAATGGACATTTAATTTTGTTTCTTGACTAATAAATAAATTTAATTCCTGTAAAGCGTCATTAACTTTATCCCTAAACATACTGACGTTATCGCCTTCTTTTTTACAAAAAAAGCCGTCGTGGAGATCCGCACAAATATGAAAGCCTTTAGCTTTTAAAAATTCCATTGATTTTTCAAGCACAAGCCATTCTTGTTGAAAATAATAACGAGAAGTAACTTTGCCGATCCAGTTATAAGTATCTGTTCCAACAATATTAATAATTGCTGTGGTGTTATCTTCATCTAAAATAGCTCTTTGTATATTTCCTATTTCCCCTGAGATACCTTTAGTTGCTTTTGTTTGGTCTATAAACCATTTTTTAGTATAAATTTTTTTTGCTTCTTCTTTATTTATTCCTTTCTCTCCCATAAGATTTTCTAAAATTTCAGATCTGTTGTTAATGTAATTTCTTAAATGATCAGTGGGTAAATTGTGTAGTTCTGCCCACGAAGTCATTAACATATAAATGCTATTTTGCATGTCAATATCAAAATAAAACTCATCAGCTAACCAGTTTCTAACCTTACGAGACAAAGCAGCGTAACCAGTTTTACAAATAGCTCGACCGCTAAATTTATCTGGATTTTTATACATTGGATTAAAGCTACCTGCTCTTTGCTTATCATATATTCTTTTTAAAGTGGGTGTATTGTCCCATGGATCTTCTTTATCTTTAGCTAAGATCAAATGTTTTTGATTGACTTTCATAAGTAAAAACTTAATTTTTTTGGGGTTCACAAATTCTGGTAATCTGGTAAAAGTGGGCATTATATAATATAACGTATATTTTTCTTTAAGCCATTTAAACGCATTTAATTATATAATGTTTAAACATTTAGTAATTACTTACTTTTTTTTTTACAACAAGGACACTGATCTTCTGGGTATAATTTTTCTTTGACGCATTCCCAAACCCAAACGAAAAATTTAGAAACATCTTCACAATTCATTTAATATATGTAATTAATATTTTTATTGTAAATTAAAATATTTTAAATAATTATAAACAATGACTGATATAGGCAGATTAACCGACTATACTATTGATGAACGCCCTAATTTTATTGATATAAGAACAGAGCGAATAGATCCTATCGTTTCTAGCTCATTTCGTTACCAATTCAGATTAGACCCAGCGGCTTTTATGGATAGAAATTCAATGCTTTTATTTAAGGTAAATGCTAAAGATGCGGCAGCCGCAGCACGTGGTTTACGCTTAAACTGTTTTAATGGAGCACTTTCCTGTCTGAAAAGACTTGAAGTCCAAATAGGTGACCATAGTGTCCAGCGTATAGATAACGTTAACGAATGGGCTACATTAAACTCACTTTATAGCGTAGCCCCTGAAGTTCAAGACAAATTAATGTCACACTACGTAAAAAATCAGCTTAAATATGAAGTGCTTTCGGCTAACGGTGCGGGTCCTGGTGATCTAACTGGAGTAATTAAACCTAATAATGTTACCAGTGGTTTTAACTATGGGCAATCAGACTCAGGAGCAGGTGCCGCCGTTGTTTCCAATGAACTTTCGGCTCAAACAACCTTAAACCATTTAATAGGTATTCCTTTAGGAATGATATGCCCTATGATAGCAAACAAAGAATTTCCATTATTTTTATTCCAGGATCAGAAATTTATTATAACTTTAGATTTTGAAAGCGATGCCTCTAGGTTTTGTAATGATAAATCTTCCAATAACCTCGCGGGTGGTGAGCGTATGGCAGCAGCTGTAGACGCTGTAACATATTCGGATGTTCATTTATTAGTTGATTATCTTATTTATCCCGCTCGTGTTATGGATGGAGTTAGAGAGGCTACCCAAAAAAAAGGAGGCTTTAACTTTGAATTTGTTAATGTTGAGACAATTCAGAAAACAATTAACCCCACAACAGCAAACACCGAACAAAGCCAAGACTTAAGACTTAACTTAATTAATATGGAGTGCCACTATGTTCAGATGATCAAACAACTTCCAGATTCTAAATTTGATAAGGTTTTGCTTAGTCAGAGGTGTGATAGTGTTTCAATCCAAGAATCTCAATTTAATGTAAACGGTATAGATTCATTCCCTGAAGGTTTCCAAAATTCACCACTAGAATTTTATAACCAAACTAGCTATACTCTTGGTAGAGATTTAGCCGTTCCTAAACCACTTTGCGTAGCTGATACTAATACACAAGCATCGCTTTTATCACCATCAGACCAAGGATTAAGTGGTAAATATGCCCCTATTTGTTTAGACCTTAGAAATGGTGAGCCAACTGTGCGCGGTGGTGGTCGCCCCATAAATGAGTATCCTATCCGCCATTTATACAAACGCAAACCACATGCGGAAGTAACTAAAACAGATCTTGCGGGAACCCCCGTAGTAGGACAGGACGAAGTAGGAACTCTTAACGTAAATTATTTCTGTGGAGTCACTAGAATAGTTAACGTAATGGCTATGCCTAGCGGCGGCAATTCTGTAGTAGTAAGCGACATGTAAAGTATTTTTTTATATTTTTTTTCTTTTTTTATATCAATAATGACTTCATTTATTGATGTAAACGCTCAAAACTCAAGAATTGAAAAAGAAACAAATAATGTTTATACTTATGAACTACCAGAGCCATTAGAGTTACCAGCGGGAACTGCCATTAGTGTTCAAAATTCATTAGTAAATTTACAAGGGATTACAGGCGCATCAATTGAAATCCCAGAAGATATAGAGGAAACTATACATTTCCAATACTATGTAAGCGATAGCACCTATCAAGCCCCAAATAAATCAATTTCAGGGGATCTAGCTAATATAGTTGAATTTAATATTTATTCTAGAATGGATGAACACAATAACGCAGACGCAGAATTTGGACCAGGAAAACTTGCCGCAGACGCTCACGAAACAACGGGATTCACTGAAAATATTATGCCCCTTGTAAGTGTTTGTAATGAAACAATAATACAGCCTGATGGCAGTTCTGTAGCAACCAACTTAACAGTTCCTTTTTGCGGAAAAGCAGACATAAAAATAGTTAAAGGCATTTATAGTATAGCTGAAATTTCAAAAAGTATAAGTGACCAAATAAATTTAGTTACTAATCCAGATAATCAAAATAACACGATAACAGAAAACAAACTAGAAAGAAAATTCCAAGGTCTATTGTATAATAATACAACTAACCGATCAATACACACGCCCGAACCTACATATTGGGATACATACCGATCGACTGGTGTTCCCCCACAACCACTAATAGATATAAATGGTTTGAGAGTTCTAAATTATGACGATGACTATTTTCCTTATGATGTTATGGCAATAACTAATAAAAAAAATAATGATTTATTTAACGATTTATTAGCAGGGAATTTAAATAACCAAGACCCATCTGTTAATTTTGATCAAATGTTTAGATTTAATGCTTACAATATGGTTTTCTCGAGAATAAATGGAAATATAGGACCTAATTTTTTTGATCCTAAGGTTTATAATATTTTTTCCAAAAGTGCCACAGGTGTGGGAACCTCTGGATTTAATGTGACTTTTCAAAATTCATTCGCAATACAAAATTGCCACGAGCCAAGAAGATTACCAACACACGATCGCTTTGGTAATGTAGTAAAAAACTCTGGTCAAGCTTGTGCTTATAGTAAAAGACTTGCTGGAGATGCCGAAACAGGCTTAAACGATTCCGATGTATCGACTTTAAACACTATTGTTCAAAGATATTCGGGAATACTAATTTATAATTGGGGATATAAAACATGCTTAAAATTAGGTAAAGATTTTTCTAAAACTATGAATAATAACCCACAACTAGCTAATAATGTAAATCAATTCGCGGCATTTAGTGAATTTTTCCCTAATGAAACTGAAGCAAAAAAAGCTTGGGCAACTACTTTATGGGCAAAGCTTGGCTTTGCTTACGAAGACATACAAGCCCCTTCTTGTTGGGAGAATTTTATTAATTTCGATAATCCCGTTGAAAAAGCCCACGGATTTACAACACGACAAGAGGTAGATAGTAGTGCAGTTCCTTTTGTATCAACTTTATTCAATGGAGCGCAAGGAGGCGTGGGAACTTCGGAAGCACCAAAAGCGCAAGGTGATCAAATTGAACCCTTACCACAATCTATAGCAAGTATTCAATTATTTAATTTAATGGATAGTAATGTTCCCAATAATATTTTTAATAATAATAAAAAATTAGGCGGGGGTGTAGCATGTGTGGCGCCTTATCAATCTTCCTTTTATACGTCGGCAGTTATGATCCCAATTCAAACAAAGGGCTTTGATATCCAAGCTAGTGCGTTACCTATTTTGAGTGATACAGGCTATTTATTAATTTTATCAAATCTAGTAGATCAAAACGACATAGTCAAGTATAAAAGCAATGTAGGCTTATTAGATCAGTTACCCAAAAGTAATTTAAGTAATCAAGATTTTATTAGTGATAGAAACCCGTTAGTCCACGTTCTTAGTAACACAAAAATATTAAATAGTATTAGAATAGAAATATATAACCCAGATTTAACAGACGTTACTTTGCGTCCCAATAGTTCGGTTTTACTTAGAATTGAAAAACCTACACCTAAAAGCACAATATTAGAAGCTAATGTAAATGAAGAAGCAGCCGAGCAAACTTTATTATCAGAAAAATTAGATGCTTTACAAAAAGCACAAAAACAATTAGCAAAAAAAAATAAAAAAAAATAATTATATTACCATAATTTTCTCACCAGTTTGATCCTGCCATTTAAGCACTGTTTCCTCTGGTATTGTTTCTAATTCTATTTCGTTTTGTTCCCTTGGTTCGTTACAGGAACTTTCACAACAACAACGCATTTTAAAATTCAAGTTTTTGAATACTTTAGCAATACCATTAAATACCGCTGTAATCATTTTTATTTTGGTGTTTTTTTCTTCCATATTAATATATGTTAGAAAATATTAAATTTGTGAAATTTGAAAAAGCTAAAAATAAAGATAAGAAATTAAGAGCTATTTTTTTTGACGAAAATAAGAAAAGAAAAGCAACTAGAGAATTTGGGGCTAGTGGTGCCTCAGATTTTACAATTAATAAAGATAAAGAAAGAAAAGAAAGATATTTAGATAGACATAGAGCTAGAGAAAATTGGAATGATCCTTTAACTAAGGGGGCGTTGAGTCGTTGGATTCTATGGAACCTTCCGACTCGGGCGGCGGCGAAGGCTGATTTTGCGAGGCGTTTTGGTCTGAAACTACTTTAATAACGTGGTTAGTTGTTGTTGTTATTTTAATATCGAAATTATCTAATTTTGTATAGTTTTCTACATCATTCGGGGCAGACACGTTAAGCGTAACGTCTTTAGGTAAATGTTTTTTTACTTTTCTACCTTCAATACCGAATAAATTTTCCATTTTTGCTAAATTTTCAATTTGTGTTATCCATTGACAGTTATCTGGGGAATAACCTTTTTTATTATCTATACGATCTATTTGTAAACCTGGTTCATATCCATTACAAGTAGCCCAACTAAAAAATGCTAATAAACCATTTGGAGCACTTTTTTTCCACATGTCACATACTTCAATTCCTTTAGCCCCATAATATTTATAATTATGAGCCCAAGTAGAATGACACCTAGCATTAATATTTTGCCATACACCATAAAGTTTATGTCTACTAAGTCCATGTTTTATATGTGCTGGGCTCTGAGAACAAACCTTTGATGCGTAACAGTTTCTACACATATCTGTTTTACGTCTTTTCCATCGATCACCAACAACTTCCATATTTTTCCCACATTCTGAACAATTTACGTATACTATCTTAAGTTTTTTATTATTTATAGTTTTATGTCCCGTTTTTACAAATTGATAATCTCTTATTAAATCCACGTTCGACATTTTATAGAATCTTATAATATTTTTATTTGTTTTTTTAAACGCACTTTTATAATAAATTGTTTATAAAACTGCTCCTACTTGGGCTTGTTTTTGAGCTAAAGCCGTTGGATCTATACCGCCTACTTGTGTTTCTACTGGTGTATCAGCAGCCGTTTCAGAAACGTCTTTAGGTTTATGGAAGAGACCTGCAAAGAGAGATCCTAAGCCCACTAATGCGCCGATTACTTCGCCTGCAGGCCCCAATGCGTCGAGGACGCCCTCCGCAGTAAATAAACCAGCATCTTCCGCTTCTGGGGCTAATGCTTTTCCCGCGGTTTGTAAACCTTTAGAAACGGCATTTTTTGCTAGTGATCTTGCGGCACCTGCTCCAGATTGTAAAAGATCTGAACCTGCTTGCGTAACGCTTTCGCCCGCTCGAGCTGCTGCTTCTGCAGCGTCTTCCGCACCCTCTGCGGCTCCCTGTGATGCCAGACCCTCTGAGGTTTGTGGTCCTACTTGCCCAGCTGTTCCGCCCTCTGGCACAGGTCCGCCCTCACCTGGAGCACTTCCTTTAGGAAATAATGGATCGTCAGGGGCTTCTACAGCAGGTCTTTGGACTACTTCAGATCGAATAGGTTGAGCAGCTGTGGGGTCGCTAAATTCCCCCCGTGCGGGGTCGCTAAATGGGTTTTGCGTTAATTGCTCAGAAGTTGGTCTAAGTTGTGTATAATTTGTGCTTGTTGTAATAGGTTCAGTTGGCACATCTTCCGCTGGTAGAATATCTGAAGGTTCTGACGCTCTGGAACCTAGCGGGGAGTCACCCTCACCCGTGCCTGTTGGTTGTTCTGGTTGGGCTGGTTGGGCTGGTTGGGCTGGTTGGTCTACCGCTGCTTGTCTTGCGGCACCTTGCTCGTTGATATTCTCTTCTGCCGCTTGTTGAGATCCATCTCCTCCCTCTTCTACTGGTCCCCTAACTCGTTCGCCGCCTATAGGCTCTTCGGCTATACTTCCTAATGTATCACTGGGTCCAGCTGATGCTCCTTGAGTTCCAGTATCCGCTAAAGATGAAGGCATGGGGTCGTCTGTTTCTCCAGTTGGTGGGGCTCCGTCACCTGCTGGATCTGGATCGCTTCCGCCTCCTGAACCGCCACCAGATCCCTCAGTGCCAGGTGCTGGGTCGTCTTCTTCTTCCTCTGGTTTTTGTTGGCTATTTCCATGTTTTTCCTGATATTTCTTATATAGTTTTCGTCCCATGTGCCAAGCCGCACCTAAACCTGCTACCTCGCCTCCAATTCCTTCAAGATGATCTTTAGCATGCTGGAAAGCTTCTTCTATTCCTGTTGCTTTTCTATCGGCATTTTGTTGTTCTTGATCTGTGTTATGTTGAACTCTTGCGTTTATTTCTGCTGAATAACCCCCTAATAAATCTGCTAAACTAGACATTGTTTTATAAACTAAAACAACATAAAAAGTATATTTTTAAAAAAAATATTTAATTAATTAATATTCGGGTTTATAAAGTAACTCGTCAAAATTACGATAAGCTTCTAGTCTAGGGACATTTATATAGGTAAAATCCCAAGGTTCTTTGCGGGATTTATTAAAAATTTCCATAAAATTTTTTTCTGATCCGCCAATAAATGAATAATCTTCACTTATTTTTTTTAATTCGGCTTCTGGGAAAGATCCCATAATAAATAAACCTTGTGCGTTTTGTCGTAATGTGGGGTTGAGAAATTTGTAACGCTGACAGGTAAGAGCAATACTCAATTTACCTTCGGTTCCCATTTCTTTATTACCAATATGTCTAAATTTAGTAACTAAAGAACTAAAAGCATCTTGTTTACCCATTCTTTTTTGAACAAATCCTTGATCTCCCATTATATCGTCCATTACTAATAAATACCTTGCTTCGGTTTCATCTGTTTGGATCATTTCAATTATTTCGTGAAGTAAATCCTCGCTATAAGAATCAAATACATAAGTAAAATTATCAGTCATATGCTTAAGCATAACATCATTATGCGCACTTGGTGATATTAAAATTTTAATATCAAAATCATCCCCATAAAATCTTTTTGATAAATAAAGATTTTGTAAAAGAACGGTTTTACCTGATCTAATTTTACCTAGAAAAATATTGAAATGAACACAATTAGGTATAATAGGTTTAGTGCTATTTTCCCCTAAAGCATCTTCGTCATGTTTTACAGGATAAATTTTAAAATCGTGTTTATTTTCGGGTTCACAATCCTTCATAACTAATAATAATATATATTATTATTTTTTTTTATGTTTTTCAACTTCACTCTTAATGAGTGTTTTAAATTTTTGTTCCATAGTCTTTGGATCTTTAAAATCTTCATAATCAAAATGGTCACATAACTTATTAAAATAATTTAATTCTTTTGTTGATTGTAAGGTGCCAGCTATTTTAAATTTAAGATCATTAAATTTATTTTCAAATTCATTTCTTTTGACGCGTTTTAAAACGGCTTCTTGTCTTTCTATAGTTTTCTTTTTTATTTTACGTTGTGTTGTTTTTAGTTCTTTAACATCTTTTTGTATTTCTAGCTCGTTTAGCTCTGCTTTTTTAGCATCTCGTGCGGCTTTAGCTTTAGCTCTACCCTTTTTTAACGCTTCTTTTTGTTTATCAGTTAATACACGCTTAGGTTTTGTAACTTCCTTGGATTCCTTTTGATCTTTGCCAGTTTCGAAAATTTCTTCTACTTCCATTTGCATATAAAAATAGAACAGAAAAAAATAAAAAATATAACTCAACAACACAAATATTTAATACATTTGAAAAAAAAAACACATAAAAGAGCTGATCCAAAACCAATACCAAAAGCTTCTGCTTGTATTGCGTCTACCATTGTTTTTATATTAAAAAACAATAATTAAATAAAAAAAAATGAACTAATCCTAATCAAATTCAACTAAGATCTTTTTATAAATAGGTATTGGTGTGGCTAATTTATCTATACCAGTAATAATTTTATTTTTCTTTTTACTATCTAGGCTATATACTTTAGTATAATAATTATAAATTGTAGATCTACATACACCAAATTCTTCAGTTATTTCTTTGGTAGTTTTAAAATATTTTTTTTGTGGGGTTTCGTCGTCAGGATCATCTTTATACCAAACGATAAAGTGATAATTGTTTGAGTTCTTAGAGTTTTTAGTTCTAGGCATTATATAATATAACGTAGAAATTATTTTAAGTGATTTTACGCATTACGCAACATTTTATTTTTTTTTATGACTTAAAGAACTTTTAGGCTTCGATTTATTTTTTATAAAAATACCTTCGATATTTAATTTTTTTTGTTCGATCGCTTTTTCTTTTATTATTTCTTTTTTGAATATTGGAACGCCTAAAGATTTTTGTATAGCTTCCATTTCTTTCCTATCTAATTTACCAGATCTATCCATTAATAAAAGTAAAGAAAAAAAGTTTATGGCTTTTCTAAAATTGAGAAATTTATTACGGCACGTTTAATTTCAGTTGCTCTTTCTTCGCTTAACATATCAACTATTGAGAAATTCATAGAATTCAATTGGATCGCATTATTATCTAAATAATTAATTACTTCTTGATATGGTTGGTAAACTGTTACTACTTCCGCATTACCAACTATTAAATTATCGCTTTCAGCCAAAACATCCCCAGTAGCAAAAGCCGCTGGAATATTTACTAAAACTTGTTTTTTAACTGCCGCATTTTCCCTAGTATTTCTTGTGCCAGTTTTATTTTTATAATTATTAATAGGCAAGTCTACCATTACTGAATAATTATTTTTTTTATAGTTAAAATCGAGATCTGAAACAACGGCAGTAGAATTGGCTAATGCGTATTGATTAGGTCTTATCGCGATACTATCGCTTACTGCTAAAGCTCTCGCTATGCTCTCTGAAAAGTTAATAGTTATTTTTTTAGTTAATGAAACGGGATCCGCATTGGATCCTAAAGCTTTATTAAATTCTTTATAATTTAATTCTTCAAACCCATAAGTGTTAGCAGCATTTTGACTAACAGAGGTTAACCAAGCCCATGGAATTTGAGAATTTACTGCGGTCGCATTATCATAAGTTATACCAGTTCCTACCATGAGTTTATAAGGAAGGTTGAGATTTCTAAAGCCTCCACTATCCCAAAGACCTGTAAAGTCGTCACCATCCAAAGCGCCTACTAAAACACGCATTGTGGGTTCATTTTTTGAATTATCTATTTGAGTTCCTATGACTACATCCCATGGGTTGGTAGGATCAAAATTTGACGCTGGAATTCGTCCTACTAATCTCATTCTATCAATATCATTATTAATATTAACCCAATCAGTAATTGTAGCCCCCGCAGCGTTTACGGCATAATATACCTGCAATTCACCATCTTCTTTAAATTGGAATCCTACATGGCATTTAGGATGCCCACTGGCATCTAATGGTGGGGGATTATTTCCATTAATTCTAGTTGCTGGTGCTGGTGCTATTCCGTCAGCATATTCGGGCGAATATAAACCTAGCCATAGATCCGCATTACCTGACTGTTGATTAATAGACTCGGTGCTAGTAACATGTACATAAGCGTTATTTTGTGAAGTTGTATCTAAATTCCCTTGTGCTGTGTCTTTATCCCCTAGCGAAGCGTTGTCTATATAATGGTAGTAATGGGAAGAAGCTAAAGCATAATTATCATAAGCGGATGTAGCATTAGGCGAAGTATAAGCAACGCCTTGCCCTGCGGTATCTACGTTACTCGCATCATGGGCATGGGTGCCACTAAATTGAAAAGGAACTAGGGCTAATGTATCTGTGGTTTCTGGCATAATAGCTATTAATAGTTCGGCTTCGTTTTCGTTGTTTTCTACAAAAACTTCATATGATTTAAAGTTACTAGCTGCCATAGCGGTTACTAAAGCATCTTCTATAGCGTCTCTAAATTGAATAAATGAATAATTACCAGCATTTATGGTGACAGTTTTAGATAAGCTAGTTTGAGTATCAAATGGTAAGTTGTCTGTTTGATCACTAGGTTTAACTAATGGCACCATATCTGAAGCAGATACGCTTAAAATAATACTGGCATCTTCTGGAATTATTACCTCTTTATCTCTAATTAATTCTACATAGTTTACTTTAATACACGAATTAGGGGCTATTGTTATATGTTCCTTGAACATAGTAGTAAATTCATGCCCGTTGTCTGAAGGTGAGACTATATTGAAATTCATTTATAATTAATGTATACAAAAAAAATAATTATTTATTTTTATTAATTTTTATATTGTTAGTATTTATGTCTGATATTCCCAAACAATATGTGCCCAAATCTCTTACACCAGCAGATAAAAAAAAACAAATAAAAAGTATTAAAGAAGGAAAAGAAAGACCTAAAGTAGAAAGTTTTAAGTCTAAAAGATCTGGATGGGCAAAAAAATTTGAAGATAAATATAAAACTAAGATTACAAATGATAGTTTTATAAATAAAAATATTATAACAAGAACAGGTATTAATAAAATATTAGATAAGGGAAGAGGTGCCTATTATAGTAGCGGGTCACGTCCAAACCAAACAGCAGAAAGTTGGGCAAGAGCTAGACTAGCTTCAGTTATTATGGGCGGACCTGCTCGTAAAGTTGACAAAGATATTTGGGATAAATTTAAGCGTTAGTCTTCTTCATCTTGAAATTGTATATCCTCTAAATGTATTTCTACTATTTCACTTTTTATATTGTGTATGTGATCTAAAAACTCGCTTATTTGTCCCCTCATATAAGTAACATTATTTAATAAAAATCTAATATCGGGTAAATCTGAAAAATCTACATTATCTAATATGTCGTCCATCATTCTAAAAATTGTGTAAGACATCATAACTAATTTAAATGTTCTTACCTGATGCTCTTTTAAAATTAATAAATCTTTTTCTTTTTTATTCATTTGTTCTTTAAAAATTTCCGCCATTTCTAAATATGCTTGTTCTGTAGTTGGTAGTTGTTCGTTGGTTGTGTCAGAATTAGACATTTTATTTATTATATAAATATATATGGCTACTTTAAATTCGGAAACTTTACTTAATTTAAGAGTTTTATTTAGCTTTACTGTAAGCCAATTAGATATAAATCTAGGGCTAAATAGACTTCAAAGACTATATGATAGTGACATTATAGAGCCAAGTTGGCTAGAAGATCATGAGGATTTTATAAATTTTTTAGTTAATAAATTTAGTATAGCTACAGCATTACAAACTATAAAAACTGTTATTTTATTATTACATTACTATGGACAATTTGAAACCCAAGATAATTATTTAGCCGAGTATGAAAATTTATTAGATATGAAAGTAAATAGCGCTCTATATATTTTAGATTGGCAAAATGTAAATGATTTTTTAGATAAAAATTTGCTTCACTATTTAGGCAATGAGAAATGCTTTTCTAAATACCGCCATTTTTTACTTTTATTTTTAGTTGTTAAAGAAATCCCATTAAAATTTTCATCAATAACAAACATAAGGTATTTATACCATAATTTTAATGATAAAAGCGACTGTTTAAAAGATAGTATTTATCTTCTACGTAAGGGACAGGATTTTTATTTTTATTTTAATATCAAAAATAAAAGATCACAGAAAAAACAAATAGAGTATAAAATAACGAATAACGATACAAGAAAATTATTACTTGTTTATTTTTCTAAATTTTGTAAGAATCTTAAATTTTTATTTACTACCTCAGGTGGTAAATGTTGTAGTGAAAGCAACATAGCAAACTCTTTAGCTAATTTTACTAGACAGCATTTTAAAATGCCCATTACTCTTAGCGAAATTAGATCAGAGTGGGAAAGATACCCAAGAACAGAATTACAAAAAGAAATTTGTAAATATTTTTAACGTCTAGAAACGCTGCTAGTTATAGTTGTTGGGGCTGCTGTAGTGTCTGTTAAGATTAGTCTATAATACTGGAATGCGGGTTTTTCAAATTCAATAGCGTAGCTACCATTTAAAAGTAATATTTCGCTATGGTTATAAAATGTTACGTTATCAGTGCTTACTTGAACATAAATAGGGTCTACAGTGTTAGTAGTGGTTCCAGTAAATCCAATTACATTATAGCCAGAAGTATTGGCACTAGTTCCGTTTTGTGTGCCTGAAGCAGGGATAGAAATAGTTTCATTATCTACTTGAGGTGTCCCAGCTAAGTGACTTACATGAAGTGCGCCAGTTGATGTAGCTTTAAGAGATATTTTAGTAGTATTATCAGTTATATCTGTGCGTCCTAAAATTTGCGTTAACTGATCGCCATTAGTTTGGTTTGATGCTGTCGCCGCTCCATCTGAACCCGTAATATCTATTTGAAGTTTCCCAAATTCATCGACTAAAACAGGGCGTATTTTATTATTTGTTTTATCATTTCCATAAATTAAAGAGTTAGTAGACATATTTATAATTTATAGTAATAATTTTTTTTTAAAAAAAAAAGTAAAAAAAATACAATTTTTTTATTTAGTTAATTGAATACCAATGGACATCGAAGGTGAGTGCTCCCCCACTTGGATTATCAGCGGATACTCTTAAGTATTTGGCATAGGTTCCTATATCACCAAAACCAGTGCCGCCACCACCGCCACCACCACCTGGAGATCCCGTACTATTGTCAACTATAAAATAACCTGTGCCTGTTACAAGATCAACTTCATAATATTGTTGGGCACTTACTGTCATACCGTTTGTGCCTATCCAATTTGAGTTATCCCATGATTGTTCTAAAATAAACTGTAAGGTTCCTGAAGAATTATCTTTAACAACTACACCCCATTTATTAGCTTTTTGTGTATTAAAACTATTGGAGCTAGCAGTTGCGCCAGCTGCAACACTAATTCCAGTTTGATCATCTACGTCGTTATTACCCCTTGTTTTATTATCTATACTAGCAACACTAGTTGCCGTTGCGGTGCTTTGTGTAGCTGTTGTTGCTGTAGAAGTATCAATTGTTCCTAAGTGTGCTTCTGCGGCGGCTAGTGTTGTCTCAGTTGCTATTCCTCCAGCACTTACAATATCGACCTGAACCTCTCCCCCTGTTACGGCACCAGCAAGAGTTGCTAAAGAAGTTTGCGCTGTAGTGTCAGCAACTCTAAGCTCATTTGAGTTAGTTATAAGGACATCATCAGCATTGCCAGCACCATTTCTTCCTATAAGTAAAGTTCCTGTTGGTGTTGCTCCGAGAGCACTATCAACGGCAAATTGTGTTCCGCCTCCGCCACCACTAACCACGTCGACTTGGAGCTCTGCACCACTCACACAACCAGCAAGAGTAGCTAAACTGGCATTAGTAGATGACTGAGCGGCACTTGTGGCGGCACCTGTGGGCAAAGCAGATGAAACCACGTCGACTTGGAGCTCTGCACCACTCACAGCACCAGCAAGAGTAGCTAAACTAGCATTAGCACTACTCTGTGCGGCACTTGTTGCGGCGCCTGTAGGAAGGGCTGAGGATGAAACTACTACAGCCCCAGTATTACAGGCAGTGACTTTACCATCCATGCTAGCAACACTTGTAGCAGTTGCGGTGGTTTGTGTTGCTGTGGTTGTTTCTTGAGCTAACTGTAAAGCTTGATTAGCTGCCGTCGCATCGCCTCCGCCTCCACTTATAATATCAACCCTAAGTTGATCTGTTCCCACAGATGCTAAAGAGGTATTTAAAGTAGTTTGTAAAGCACTTGTAGCCGCTCCGCTTGGAAGTGCTGAGGAAGCAACCGTCACCGCACCAGTGTTACAGGCAGTGATTTTACCATCAACTGAGGCAATATTTGTATCAATTGCGCCCAAATGAACTTCGGCTGCAGCTAATGTAGTTTCGGTTGCTAAACCAGAAGTATCACAGGCAGTGATTTTACCATCCATACTAGCAACACTTGTTGCGGTTGCGGTGGTTTGTGTTGCTGTGGTTGTTTCTTGAGCTAACTGTAAAGCTTGATTAGCTGCCGTAGCATCGCCACCCGCAGCGCCACTTATAATATCAACCCTAAGTTGATCTGTTCCCACAGATGCTAAAGAGGCATTTAGAGTAGTTTGTAAAGCACTTGTAGCCGCTCCGCTTGGAAGTGCTGAGGAAGCAACCGCCACCGCACCAGTGTTACAGGCAGTGATTTTACCATCCACACTAGCAACACTTGTTGCTGTCGCGGTGGTTTGTGTTGCTGTGGTTGTTTCTTGAGCTAACTGTAAAGCTTGATTAGCTGCGGTAGCATCACCGCCCCCACCACCACCTCCAGCCGTGTTTAATACTCCACTAGCGTCGCATGACAGTGGAACTAAAGCATTAGTAGCCGCATTTTTTCCTAAAATTAAAGACATTTTTTTATACATTAAACAAATAAAAAAATATAATTATTGTTTTATAAACTTAAAAACTATTATTAGGGAAATTATTTACTAACGGACATAACACCGCATTAATATTAACATTTATTAAGACGTCACCAGCTGGAGCCCCCACATCGGGAATATAATTAATTTTTACAGTATTATTGGAAGGTATTAATCCATCTAGATCATAAGTTAATTGTGTATTTGTTGAGTTAATTCTAAAATCTCCTAAACTATATTCTAAATTTTTTGTATTGTCTTTTTCAATAACTCGTATGGTCCCCCCTGTAGATACAGCAACTATGTTTATTTCCCTTAAAATTAGTTCTTTATTAATTGGCACCCTATAGACGGCAGCGTGGGAAACGTTTTCAGTTGCTAAAACTTGACCTAATACTTGACCACTGCCACTCTCTTGAATTTGGATCAAGCCTTCATTATGATTTAGTGACCCCGCACTATCAACAATCATCCGATCTATAGAAATAACATTTAACCCAAGACCGCCCGTTCCAGTGTTTACTTCGTAAATAGAATCAAATGGGGTATTATCATCTAATAAGCCAGTTAATCTAATTTTTCTAGCACCAGTTCCTGCGGGGAAATTATCATTCGCACCCGAAACTACTATATTTGTAGCTACCCCCGTGCTATTAAATGTAAAATTACTGGGTAACCCTACCGTAAATTCAGTAGCTGGGATAGTGCTAGTTTTATTACTAACTATTCCTTGAATATTTACTTTTTTAAAATCAAAGTGTAACCCTCTAATTAAATCGTTATGGTATGAATTACCTTCACGGACTAAGCTGGTATCATCATCTATAGTCATTTTAGAGTTTAAAAATGTTGACGCCGCAAAATTCATATTAGCAGATACACTAGTTATTAAATTAACTTTCCCTGTTACAGATCCTGGATTTTCTAATTCAATAGAAAAATAAGCCCCTTTTATTTGAAACCTTTTAAAAAAATAGTTATTGGCTGTTATACTAGTTTTATAAAGTAAAGTTTCTTCAAGGTCGTTATCTGATGGTGATTGATAAACATATAGAATAGTGTTTTGATCACATGCTAAAGAGCAATTTATTATTGCATAAGCTCCGCAATATATTAATTGTGATTTAAAACCTGCTGCTATAAAGGGTCCCTGTAAACTTGTTTCTGGTAAATACTGAAATTTATCTGGTATATTTGGAAGTGCCATTATATAATTATATTTATTTTTTTTTTCAAATTTTTTATCTTTTTATAAATTATAAAAAAATGTCTAATAACGCTTTAGGTTCGCTCGTTGCTAGTAAAACTATTTCTATCGTGCCCCAAAATGGCACCGAATTTGAGGTCACAAAAGGTCAAAAAGTGATCTTCGAGATTGATGCTTCTATGGGGCTTGTTAAAGGTCGTGATAGTATGCTTGCTCTTGATATTTTAAATGCTTCTCCAGATTATAAAAGATTAGCACTAAATGGAACTGCAGGATGTGATGGTCTTATTTCTCGTGTCGATATATATTCGAGAACATCTGGGGTGCACTTGGAAACTATGGATCACTATAATCAGGTAATGGCTATAGCTAATCAATATTACTTTGAAGATAAAGCTAACCTTCAGTCACTTCAGGGTTGTGGCAAAAAAGTATTCGCTCAGGAATATGATGCTACTGCGGCGGATGTAGTCCCCGTTGAGCCTAGTGTAACAAATGTTGAAGATGCGCAGCTTTCACCTATTGCGAATCAGGGTGGAACTGATGATGCTAAGGCGGTCTATAATTTCAGGCGCTATATGTCCCCATTAAAATGCGGTGTTTTCAGATATTGGGACGATGAAAGACTTTGCCCCGTGGCTGCGCTTGGCGGTTTAAGAATTGAAATAACTTTAGAAGATCCAAAAATTTGCTCACACTACATGAACGGACAGCAAGTTGACGGAACAAAAATTGATATAGTTGACCAAAGTGGAGACGGTCTACCAATTCAGGATAATTCAGCGGGGGCTAATATAGATTCTACAAACGATCAAACCGTTCAATATTCAGGATTTGCTATAGGTAATCAAGTAGTTGTTAATTATGTTGATAATGCTGGTGCTCCCCAAACCCATAACTCTACTATTGTTGGTTTAAGTAGAGCTGCTAACAAATTACGCACTACTTTAGCGGATGCTGTCCCCGCTGGTAATAAAACAGCCGTTAAAATGTTTTTAAGAGGCGAAACTAGAGCCCTTAGAGTAAGACCACAGCTTAGAGTAGTAAGCGTAGCACCTACAGCCGACCTTATTAAAGAAATGTCTAAGGGAATCAATTATAGTTTTACATCATATGACTATTTTGTTGACATGATTATGTCTACAGCAAGACGTCATTTAGTAGAAATTAATAGCGTTGCTACTAAAGCTGTTGCTCTATGGACTTCTTTCAATTCTACTGCCGAATCTTCTAAACTTTTTAGCAATTACTTTTCAGGATTTGATGCTAACGAAATGAACTTCTCAGAATACCAATACTTTTTAAAGGGTAGATTAGTTCCAGTAAGGGCAGTAGATCCAAGAGAATTCAGGGAAAAAATTATAGCACAACATGAATTTGCTAAAGCCTTAAACTCTGTAAACATCGAACCAAAAGATTTAGGTAACACAGATGGTAAAAATATTGAACAATATACAAACCGTTTTTGTATTGGTAGAGAATTAGCCAAGCGTGGTTATTATTATTCTTTGAGAGACTCAGAAGGACAACTTAGGTTAGGTTTTGCTAATGATCTCCCAACTAATACCGAAACCAATACTTATGTTTGGTCAATAAGAGTTATAAACGTTGATCCCCAAACTGGTCAAGTTAGTGTAATTTTGTAAATGAATAAATCACTATAACAAATATGGTATGTGATTTATATCAAAATATAAAAAATATAAGGAAACAATAAAATTACATATATACCCCTTTACTTTTTTTTACTTAATCTTATTAATGTTATAGCGAGACTAACCCGCTTTTTCATTAATGGAGTAAATTTACTAATTTGTTTTCCACGAAATTCAAATGGACTACCTTCTTTTGTTTTTAAAATACGTTGTAACTCGCCAATTTTAAGCGGCGGATCATCTTTTTTTATTTTTAGCATTCTCTTAAGAGAACCTTCTTTAAGGTCTCCTATAAAATCATCATCATTATTTTTTTTAGTCATGGGTGGTCTTCCTCTTTTGCTTCCGTAAGTTCCTGTTCCTTGTGGCATATATTATATTTAAAGAAAAAAAATTAAAGTGCAAAAGTTTTTTGTAAAGTTTTAGCATTAAATTCGCTAAGTGATCTTACATAGGTCTCTTGTAATTCTGGCTTGTTTCTTCTACTTTCTGGCAAATCTGTATTGCCAGCGTTAACACCTGAGCGTGTGATTAAATCATAATCTCTGTTAAGAAAGTTGGTAAAGTTACCCATACCGTTTGTGTAGTCAATACCAACACCTAAGCAATCGGCTTTAGTATTATTGAGAACACCCTCAGTATTAGCTTGTCCGCCTGTAGCTCTAGTGGCTTCATAATCATTATTAAGACTTTCATTAGTAAGAGCTAAGGTGGCAGAAGTTTTATCAGATAAGCGACCGTTAAGGATTGAACGCTGGAAATTGGCACGAACTTCACTATCACCCTGAACTGCTACTTTATCTGTAACCTGTGAAGCTGAATAGGTAACGGTGTTACCTGGGGCGGCTGAATTCTTATCCATTAAATTAGGTAATACTTCAATTACGAAGTCTTGTGGGTTGCGAACATTTTGGCGGTTCTGCTGGTAAGATCGGAGACCCAATGGGTTACGGAAATTACTTTCGTTCTGCTGTATGTTATTTTCTTGCGAGTCATCAAGGAAAAGGTTAACGAAACCGCGGGTAGCTGAGGTTTGTGGGGTAAATTTACTATCATTTATTGAACTCTGAACATCATTAATTAAATTAATGCGATCATTGAGTAAAAAGTTAGCATTATATGCTTTTAATTCATCTGGTGTAGGAACTAAAAACCTTCCCTGAAGTCTTACATCTTTTAAAATATAATATGATCCAGTAACGCCAGCGTTTGGCTGTCCTGTTCCAATATCCTGAAAACGCTGGTAAAAGAAACCGTTTTCGTTAGCTAATTCAAGGTTAACTAAAAGACCTCCTAAATATTCGTTACCTAAATGGAGTGGTTTAGGGTTGTTAAGCAAAGCTGTATCTAATCTAAATGAGACTGGTTTGCCATAGTGTTCGTCATTAATATTAGCGATATTAGTCATATCGCCACCTGTCGTATTTGTGGCGTTACTCATCATAACCGCGTGGCGGTTAAGGTCTCCTGCCTTAGATCCCCCAGCATCATAGCGAGTTAATGGGGTATCAAGGTAATCGGCATCTGAAAAAATAAGACCATTTCTAGCACCTACATACATAGGATAATTTCTATGTTCACTTATTGAAATAGCAGACTTTTTAGACTGAACAAAAATACGTTTAACGGCAGACTGAGCACCACTCCAGTTATCGAGATTAAGATTTGATACCGCCATAAGTCCCGCACCATTTCCTGCTCCCATATCTGCCTTTGTTGTTGCGGCTGGGATTTTAATAGGAACGCCAGCACTATCAACGTAAACAATTCTAGCGGATAAAAAAAGATCACTTGTATCTATCATTCTTTCTTGTGCTGAAATAGCAAACTTAATATATTGGTTACCTTTATTAGCTGAAAACCCACCAGTAAGACTAGTGCCAGATAAACTGGTTGAGGAATCATTTATAGGGGGAATACTGAAATTTACTTTCTGTATAGGCATTGTTTATAATAATATAAAAGAAAAAAAGTGAAAATAAAAAGCTTATCTTTTTTTTAATGATCAAATTTTTTTAATTGTTAATTAGTTTTTTAAAATAAAATCCCTATAATAAAATAAATTCAAAGTATGTTTTTTTATTATAGAAAAAAGTATTTGTTAAATCGTTAGTAAGTCTTTAACAAATATAAAAAAAAAATATGGGCGGAAATCGGTAGAGTCT
>Ga0070746_10000518_pt1 | contig 23048 bp, 38 predicted proteins | sample VirMetDEL_Mar_21_FD_77016 | JGI IMG/M metagenome (GOLD analysis project Ga0070746, IMG submission 77016) | Aqueous microbial communities from the Delaware River and Bay under freshwater to marine salinity gradient to study organic matter... | ecosystem: Environmental > Aquatic > Marine >...
AAATTTACAGTTGATGGTTCTGTTACAGATAACTTAACATATCTTGCGGCTTCTTCTACTAATGTACAATAGAAGGCCTTTTTTACCTTTGTCATATCGTTTTCTACTTCCATAAAGAAATAAGGAGTAGTACCTTTAGATACTTTTCTAGTATCAGATATACTTATTTCAAAGATATTAGTACTATTATCAGTCCACTTAATCATATTGTAATATATATAAATACTAGTATTTGTTTCAATAATGTAAAAAAAAAAGGGCAAAAAGCCCTCTTTTCTTAGTATTTTCTAGTAAATTCTAGTCATTATCTATAGTGATAGCTGTACCGCCATTAAAAGCTGTGTTATCAAAAGGTGATGTAGTATAGTCAGCTACTAAAGCCGCTGGATAACGCTCCATACCAGAGAAGGTAAGGCTATATCCATTCATATCACCAAAAGCAGCACCACTAGCACTTGTGCCTGTAGTAAGCTCTAAACCATTCTCACGACCTAAACATACTATAACGTCATTACCGCCTGTAGATAATCTTTGATTAAGTTGTACAAAGACTACTAGTCTATTTTGAGCTAATAGTTTTATCTCATTTTGGTCTGCCGCTGTTAAGCCATGTAACATGATAGTTACTGAAGGCTCATAGAAAAAAGTACCATTTTCTGAGCTACCTGTAATAGTCTCTGTCATAGAGCCTGTACCTCTAGGTAACTCATATTTATATAGGGTATCTGTAGCACCAGCAGCAAACTCAATATCTGTAATAGAACCAGAGCTTTCTGTAAGTACTAGGTCGTCTACTTGTGCAAAATAAACAGCTGAAATACCTCCAGCTTGTGATTTGCAATCTAGTGAACGTCCTTTAGTTAATTCGCAAGCCATATTATTGTTTTTTAGTAGCTATAGGAAAGGGCACGAAGCCCTTACCATAAGCTGTTATTATTATTATTAAGACTGATAAACAAAGTCAGAAGCAACGCCTACTTGTACACCAGCAGTCCATTTAGCAACCATTCTGATGTTATCAGAACCATCTAAGTCAGCCATATCTAAAATTCTAACTTCAGTTAAGTCAGAGCTTAAAGATGTACCAAAGAATATGTTAGATTTCTCACCAGCAAACATAACGTTATCTGCAATACCATCTACAACGGCAATTTTAACGCCTTCAAATTCTGGAGTATATTGACCCATGTGATTGAAAGGGAAAGCACTAAGAGCTGAAATAGCTGAAATGTAGTAACGATAAGTTTTCTTGTTCATGTAGATGTACAAATCATCTCTCATGTAAACGTTAGAAGGAATATCAGCAGCTAAAGTCTGTAAATTTTCTATAATGTTACCAGAAGTATAAGCAGCTGAAGCTGAAGATGTACTCATAGAACCTGTAGGTACTTTGTCAAATTGACCGCTAGTAGCTGTAGAACCTTGCCAGATAGAATACTCGATACTATCAGCAATACTATCAGCTAAGTAAGAAACAGCGTAAGCTGTAAAATCGTCCATTTTAGAATAAGTCCAATCAGATAACATAGTAGATTTACATACGTCAATGTTGATTTGGAATGGTTCTACTTGTAAAACGCTTTCAGTAAGCGTCAAAGTAGCTGAATTTTCAGTAAAGTCACAGCTTCTATCTTTTACTAAGTTAGAACCAGCAACCTTTGTAACTACCTCTTTGTAGTTTACATTTTCACGAACAGTTAAATACTCTAAAGATTTAGCCTGTCTTAAAGCAGCGTTAATATATAACCCTGCGTGTTCACCAGCGTATGATGAAGATGAAATAGTTAAAGCCATTTTTTATTGTTTATTTTGGTTATTAAAATTGTATAAATATTTTTCACGTGGAGAAAGTTTATCATACTCTACAGCTGATAACTCCACTTTCTTTTCAAATTTAGATACTTTTACAGGCTCTTCAGCTGGACTTTCGTTAAGCTCTTTTACCTGTGCAGCTAATTGAGTGTTTTCTTCTTGAAGCTCACAGATGTTTTCATCTTTTGCTAAGTTTTCGCCTCTTAACTCATCTAGCTCAGCCGAAATACGGCCAATATCTTTTCTTACCTCTTCTAAAAGCTCTTTTACTACGCTACCTACTTCAGCAAATAGTTCAGCGTGAGCCTCCATATAGGTTTCTTCTTCCTCTTCTTCAGCTTGTACCTCTTCAGCTTCTGATACCTCTAATACGATACCTTCAGCGTCTACAGTAAAAGATACTCCATTCTCTAGAGTGTAAGTACCTTCTGGTAGCGGAGTTTGTACACCATCTTCAGATAGGATATTCATAACAGCACCAGCAGCTAATTCATCAGCCTCTGATACAATAATAGTGCCATCTACTAGTTTGTCCTCAAACATTAGTTGCACTTCTTTTGGTTCTGTTGCCTCTTCCTCTAATCCGAGTGCAACCTTAATACGTTGTTTTAAGTCCATTTCGTACGTTTTAAGCGTGTTTTACGGTTAATATAAGATAATATATAGAAAATGTTATTTTGTTTCGTTTTTGGGCTTTAAAATCTTTTTAACCTCTTCTTCTTCTATAAGCTCCATCAATGTTTCTATTATTTCATGGTCTGAACATGGCATATAATATACAATATCATTAATAGTGTATTCATGAGCACCTTCACAGCCTATTTCTTTAGCGGCTTGTATAGCGTCCTCTTCTTTTTCGTACAAAGGTAGGCCATTTACTTCACCTACAGGTTCTGCAAATTTTTCTTTAGCCAAAGTTTGCATTTTATCTACAAAATACCCTTCTATACTAAGGCCTTTAAGCTCACCGCTCTTAATACGGTTCCATACGTCATCATTTAATACCCTCATAGTAACAAACCATGTGCCCTTAGGTAAATTGTATCCGTATAAATTGCTTTTATCCTTTTCTGGGTTATCTACTATCCAGCTTTCTATCGTATGTACCCCTGTTACCTTTTCATTATGCTGAACAGTAGCGTTATTTGTATTTTGGTGCTTCATATAAGCTTCAGCGGCTCTACGTACAGTATCTTCAGTAAAATACACGTAATAATCTCTATTTGTTCTAGCGTCATATCTGTATATTTGTTTGTAAGGTATGAGTGCTGGGCTTACTAGTAGTCTTTTTTCTTCGTCAATAGCGGCTAAGGTTAGATTATGCTCTTTATTAAAGAACACAAAATCCTGTTCAATAGCTGGCTCAGTAACTAAACTAATAGCGTCTATTGCTAAAGCTTCGTTATCATCATCTACTACTAGCTCTACTATATCAAAATTTATATGGGCTTTTTCGCAATCCTCTAGGGTATTATATCTGCAATCACCATTACCCCATTTATATTTTCCATTTTCACATTTAGTACAAGGCATATTTTTATTTTTTATATTGTTGCTTTTCTTCTAATCTTACTTAGTTTATCTTGTTGTTTAGTCATATCATCAGCTACTACAAAAGCTTTGATAACTCCCATTGTAGTACCTCCAGAACCTTCAGTGCCAGCAAAACTACGGCCTCCTCCAGCTTCATTAATAGCACTTAGTATAGGTTTAAACATTCTAGTAGACCTAGAATTTATAACGCTCTCACCTTTAGATAATCTAGCACTAATACTATCACTAGTACCTGTACCATAACCACCTACTATACCACCTCTAGCAAGTTGTGGTTCTTGAGTACTCATAATATCTGATACTGTTTTAAAACCAGCTGCGGCTGTAGTAGCGGCTGCAATAAAGTTGAAAGGAGGCGGAGCCGAACCAATAGCGGCTGATATACCTTTATATGTATTCATAGTAGCTTCTACTATTGCTACAGCTTTACCAGCAGCTGTCTCTTCACCTAGTGCACTTTTAAGAGCGTTCAAACCACCATATATTATAGCTTCCTTTTGAGCGGCTAGTTGTTTTTCTAGCTCTAATTCTTCTTCTCTTTTCTTTTGTCTAGCTTCAGCTTGTTGTTTCTCATAGTCTTCTCTAGCCTTCTCACTATCCTTACGTATTTTTTCTTGTTCTTTACGTTTAGTTTCTTTATCCGCTTCTTCTTGTTTTATTCTATCAGCTTCTTCCTTATCGTCTGCATTTTTTTGTGCTTGAAATTCTCTACGTAAAGTCTCCTCAGCCGTCATCAATCGTTTTCTAGTCATAAAAGATTGAGTTTGCATATTGATTAGCTCTACCTCTAAAGCAGCTAGCTCGTCTAAATCTTCGGCCATGCTTTCGCTTTGTTCTATCTCAATTCTTTTAGCGTCTAGCTTTTCTTTTTGTAGTGCAATAGCTTTTTCAGTAGTTTCAATTTCTAATGTATTAGCTCTTTGTAACGCCTCTATTCTTTTTTCATAACTAGCCGTTTCATCTTCAGCTAGCATACGTGCCTTAGCTATTTCTTGATTTGTTTTAGCTCTTTCTTTACTAAAATCACGTTCAGCGTCTCTAACTCTTTGTAATGTTTGAGTTAGTTCTATCATAGCTTTAGTTTCTTTTACTATTTCTTCACCTAAGCCAGATATAGCGTTTTTAGCGTCTTCTGCAGCCCCTTTAAAATCACCTTGAAACACTTTAACAATAGCACTACCTATTTTGCTTATTCTATCTCTAACAACAGAAATAGCTGCACCAACAGCTTTAAAAGCTACCTGTAGTTGTTCAGCTCCTTTCTTTGTACTAGTGAAATAAGATAATAATGAACCTATAGCCACTACAAAAGCACCTATACCTGTAGATATTAATCCAGCTTTGATAGTAGTGAACATACCTTTAGCAATAGGTATAGCTTTACTAAAGGCTGTTTTAACAGAATTTATACTAACACCCATCACTGAGAATTCAGCGGCGGCGTCTTTAGCAGCATTACCTGTCTCTACTGTAGTTTTCTTAACCTTCTCTAAGCTCTTATCAGCACTACCTGTACGTGCTTCTACTTCTAGTATTATTTTTTCCTTTTCTGCCATTTTCCTAGTATAATATCGTTACTATTTGTTTTTACTTTATATCTAGTTATCGCTGGTAAAACGTCTTTTAGGCTTGCATAAGCCAAACTAATCATTTCACCTTTTAACTTATAGCTTCCTACTAAATTGCTTTTGTTATCCATATCTTACTTCTGTTATTCTTAATGTTACATTCCAATATACTGTGTGTCCAGCCTCACCTGTTACATCTACTGATATATGAACACCTTCATGTGTATGAGGTGCAAAATCACAGACGTAATCTAGTGCACTATCACGTATTGTGGTTCCTTTTTGATGGCCTACCTCTGTTAGTGTACTATTACAATATTTATACGTACATCTTCCATACTCAGTCCATATTTGATTATCTACTGCATTTAAAGCTACAGCCGAATAATCAATAGCATAAGCACTTTCGTAATCTGTATTTATATTAAATCTAACGTTATCATGGCCTCCTAGATAAAGCTCGGTTCTAGTGTCATCTGTAGTTATACCGTCATATTGATATACACTATATTTAGCTCTGTTTTCTATTCTTGAACAGCTGTATGCAAATTCACCAAAACTTTCTGCATAAGCATTTTTACCTATAGCTATAGCGTTTTGTGCGTCACGTTTTATGAGGTTTTTAAAGCCTAAGGCGACATTATGTGCTCCGCTAGTTATTCTGTTACCAACACCCAAAACAAAGTTACCAGCACCGCTTAAAACGTTTCCTTTCGGCATATTTTTATCGTTAGCTGGCTTAGTTACTGTTTCATAACAATAACAGGCGTCATTTCTGAATTTAAAACCATAAGCCAAACAATCAGCCTTAGTGCCTTCAGTAGTACCTGTTCCTTTTTCATCTACAAACAGTACTTTTCCTTGATTATCTATGCTACTTATTTTTTTCATATTCTCAATAGTTCTACTTTAGCTAAGCTGGTTCTATCTGTATTGTATTCTATCTTGTTTACTCTGTATATCTGGTCTTGTATTCTTACTTTGTTAGCAAAGCTAAAATTTAATATATCTGTAGGCTTTAGATTTGCCTCACACTTTAGCAATATACCATTTGTTACATTATATTTCTCATTTAAGAAATCATACCAATACTTGAAATAAAATGTGTTTAATGGTTGAGCTCCAATTGTAGGTATGTATGTAGGGTTGATATATCCAAACAATAAAGAGTTATCATCAGCTGTTAGCTGAGGTATAGGAGGGTTACTATCATCAGAGCCGTCAAAATGTGTACCATTATTTATAGTAGTATAACCAGCTCCGAAAGTTTCACCTTCATTTATATCATATACAATATAATCTATATCAAACCCATTAGGGTTTTTAAATATTAATCTAGGCTTATTGTCAAAACTTACAAATTCATTGCCATCTTGTTTAGCTCTGTGCTGTAAGTTTATATTTGTATTATCTAGCTCTTTAATGAAAGGTGCTGAAAATACACTAAGCTCTATATTTAATACATCTGTACTATCTACGTCAAATTCTAAGCGTTGAGTACCATACATAATATTGTGTATAGACTTGTATTGCTTATGATAGTAGTCGTCGTCTTCTTTTGCATGATTGAGCTCTATTCTTCTAGGTATTTCTAGCGTCTCAATAATATGTTCATTTATATTGACTTTATTAGTCCAATCTAGCTCAATTCCAGAGCTTATAAAATCATTATACGGCTCTATTACTATAGTGTTATTACCTCTACTTTCTAAAGTTAAATTAAACATAGTAACAATATCCTTCAATATATCAGCTAGCTTAATATCACCTCTGTGAGCTATTATTTTACCACTAGTAGCAGTATTAAACACATTAAGCTCAATAGTTGGTATAGTAGTATAAGAGTTGTATATCATCAAAGGTGCTCCTATTCTACTCCATTTAAAAGTAATCGTTTGTCCTTCTTCAGCGTATACTGTACCTGTAAATGTATGTGTAACTATATATACACTTCCAGCTGATGGAGCTTCTTGTACGTAAGTTCCTCCTATTAAAAAACTTTCACCGTCAATAAAAGCATGAAGCATTAATATACCATACATAAACTCCTCTTCATTACCTACGGCTACAGTATATGAAACATTCACGTTACAGTCATAAGGAGCTGTAAATACACTAGTATCATGGTCAAAATCACCATCTGTATCACCTGTTTCATTTACAAAATCAATAGCAGTAGCGTTATAAAAGCTATTGCCTATATCAGTACCAGAATTCACACCTATAGCGTCAGTACCACTACCTGTGTCAGCTGTAATAACTAAACTAGGCGTTTCGTTTACGCTTTCATCACCTATATCAAAGTAAATATCAGTAAAAGGTGAGCTAGTAAAAAAAGAGCTTAAATAACTAAAACCAGCGTATTCAAATATCTTGTCTAACACATATTTTAAGCTCAAGTTTAATACATAGTGTTTATTATGGTCTATATATATCTTGCTATCGTCAGTATATATCTGGCCATCGTTTATCAAAGGATAATAAACGTCATTAGTAGTGCCTCCAGCTGTTAAAGGTACCTCATCATCATTCCAGCTTAATATAATGTTACTAGGGCTAAACTGATGGTTTATATCTGTAAAATCTAAATCAGAAATAGTAGCGTCCGCTAAGGTTTCTATAATGTTTGCTACGTCATTAAATAGCACTACTGTATAACTTATCTCAGTGCTTTTATCTAAAACGTTTATTAGTCTCATGAAACCTTCTAAGACTAGAACATCATCTACATACAAAAACGCTTTAAGGTTTCTATAGGCGTTAAAATTAGTATTATATCTATTAAGGTCATAATAGTGCTCAAAAAACTTGTTATTTCTCTTCGTTGCTGGTAAATTGAATTCTTTAGAGTAACTAGCGTTTTTATTCTCTATGTTTCTAACATCATCTACCTGTAAAGTAAGGGCTACATTTTCGCTACCAAAAGTATCTAGCTCTTGCTGAGTATTGTTTTGTTGGTCTAGTACTATTAATCTTATCATAATCTTTGTACTCTAGTATTATGGCCTTTCTCGATACTAATAATGTACTGTATTAGCTTATCGTTAGCTGTAGTTTGTTTTACATATTGAGTTTCACTAATAACAACAGGTTCAAAATTGTTACCTGTTTGCATATATACATCTACACTAGTAAAAAGCTCTTCTAATAAGCTAGCTTCATCTTCAGTTATAAAATCTGTATTAGCTTCTATAGTTTGTATTGCGTTTACGTTGAAGGTTCTAGTACCCCCATCATAGGTGCCTTGATTATATGTTGTAACGCCTTGAAGAGCTCCAGCAAAACTAGTAGAGTACTCTGTAGTGTGCCCATAGTTTTGTTTCATAGCACTTCTGGTTATTTCGGTAGTCCTTACAGACCTTTTGTTAAAGTTGTAATAATCCCATGCACCTAATCTATTAAGAAAGGCTAGCCTAATAGTTTCGTAACCTTTGCAATCAGCGTCTTGTATTTGAAATCTGTAAGAAGCACTACAAGGTGCAACCCCATTAATAGCTACTACATAATAATCGGCAACATTTGTCATATCAAATCCTAATTCCTCTAGCTGAGCTGTACCACAGCCAAAATATAGTAAACCTTCATCTACATTTGTTGTATTCTGAAATAAGTTATAGCCTATTGTCGTACCAAATGGAGCACCACCATTAGCTGTAGTATTATTTATAGCTTGTGCTTCTATTAAGGTATTATTACTATCGAATGTGCTAATAGATATTCCTGTTACCTCACTATCTAAATAATGATTGCCATTTAAAAACGCTACAGTATGATACTGGCCTAATTGTATTTTTTGTGATACTATATTATCTAGGTTTCTAGGAAATATTGTCAAAAATCTTTTAGTAACCCCTGTTAAAAGATAATCTGAAAAATCCTGTGAGCTGAAGCCATCTACATGTTGTAAAACTGAGTTAAAATATAAAAATCCTACCTCTGTGTTTATACTAGTAACTTCTAATATTTCTCCATTTATGGTATTACTATATTCATATCCTCCTATACATAAACAGGTCTTTAAGTTAGCTCTGTTTCTAGCAAATTTATCTATCTGGTGAATTGAATGAGGGTTATCTATATATTGCGAACCTTCAAATGTACTATTACATTCAATACTATCAAATCCTAGCTTATCTGTACTAGTGTAATCTTGCAATATATTATGTATTCTAAAATGAGCTCTTCTATTTAGGTTTGTATCTGGTATTGCTTTTAAGGTAGCGGCTAATACGCCATCTATATAAACTTTACATATATATTTAACGTTATATTTGTTATCATATATGTCATTAGGCATTCCTTTAGCTCTTATTATTATATCAGAATAGGCTGGTGCTAAATACTGCACATTGCCTGTCATTAGTGTTTCTAGCTCTACTGCCATTTTATTATATTTCTTTTGTTACTGTTCTTATAAACTCTTGAGCGTCTAAAACGTAAGCTCTAGCAAATTCTCTAGGTAATCCTTTAAGTCCTTGATTGACTGCGTCTGAAAAAAAGTTTGTAGGCTTAATACCATATAGTTTAATACTTCTAGCCATTAAGAATACTAGGCTTTTTCTAGGTATAAAACGTCCTCTTTCATCTCTAGCCGACTTAATACCCTTTCTTACAACCCACTTGTCAATAACTCCTGAGGGTGGCTGTTTTGTTCTATACGAAAAAGGGCTTTTGGGAGCTTTTGCCGAGCTTTTGCTACCTTTTATACCCTCATCTACTATACGTGTATAAGGAGCTCCTAAAAAGCGTAAATCGAGCTTGCCATCTTTAACGTCTAAATGATAACCTAAGCTGTCACTTAAATTGCCACTAGTGTTTTTACCTAAGGCGTTTAAAATACCTCTAGCCGTTTCTACTGTCTTTTGGCCAAAAATATCAAATACTCTTTTTACGTGTTTTGTCTTCACTATGCTGTAGCTATAACTATTTCTACGTCTATTATACTAGCATTAGGGTTATGTATTGCTAGTTTGTCTAGTGCCGCTGTAGTAGTTACTGCACCTCCTGTTGAGTTACCGCTAATATCAGTATCAAATAAAATAACTGATTTGCCAGCTAATATCTCAATAGCAGCGGTAGCTGTACTACTATCTGTAAAATTCACTATAACTGCGTCTGTGTCGTCTAGGTTAGTTACTCTTATGTATTTCAAGTCATCTATATCAAACTCATTATTACGTGGAGTAGTTGTAAATGTATTTACCGTCTGAGTAGCACTTGCACCTAAAGGTAATATTTTTTTCATGTAGTTACCTATACCTGTGATAGTGTGGTTCACCGTCTGGTCATAGCTTGTGCCGTTTAATGTTATTGCCTCTAAAATTTGTACTGTTAGTGTAGAGGAGGTTACTGTTGTTGCCATAGTATTAGTATTATATTAGTATTATATCTATATATCTTTATTATATTATATATTATATTATTATTTGTGTCGGTTTGTAGTCGGTTAAACGTTTCCAGAACATGCTGAGGCCTCAAACATTACCTCTAGTGATATATCAGCCGTCCAGCCTGTTACTTCGTTGTCGAACCTTTCCGTAAACGGCTCACAAGTTATATTGTCCTGTATTCTTATATTGTTTCTAAAATCTGTAAATTCTCTTAGTAGCGTATTTGTATTTCTTAGGTAGCTGATAATATCTCCAATTGTTTGTAGGGTATCACCTAGTACATAATCTTCATTACTTTCATCTTTATTGACTAAATCCATCACTATTATTTGAAAGTTGTATGTAAGATTGTTTGTGTCATACACAGCATTATTAGTAGCCACGTGCATAAGAGGGTAAGTTGTCTCTACTAGGTCTACTTCAAATATATCACCTATTGTTATGGTATTTACTTGTACAGTATTGCCTATTTCTCTAAATAGCTCATATATAGCACCTAGTGTTATATTTTTTACTTCGTATCCGTTTCTCTTTAGCATTATTTTGTATTTTGTATTCGGCCTAAATCTGTTGTGTAAGCCATAAAGTTAAAACATTCATTTACTGTTAAATTTAGCACTTGGTCAAACTTTAGTATATCACCATTAGCTAAGCTATATATCACTCCGTACCAGCCGTATTTCTCCGTAACGAGCTCTTCATCACTCTTGACGCCTCTCTCCTCTGTCTTCTGTTTAGTTTTGAATATACTTGCGTAATCTTCATATAATCTATTGCGATAGCTAAAAAAAAACTAGCGGCTGCGTTTACTAAATCTACGCTTAACTCTTTTTTGAATAGCTCAGCTCTTTTGGAGGCTGTTACATAATCATATTCCTCTAGCTGGTATTTTTCACCTCTACGGCTCTCAATAGGTCTGTAAAGAATAGCCATTATATAGTGCATATTTTCCCATGCAAATTCTAGCTTGTTATCTAGGTCTACAAATTCCTTTAACTTCAATTCATGTAGATTAGGATGAAAACCATAGTCTACGCCATCTATTTCAAATTCAAGCACTAGATTGTCACTACTTTCAGTTAGCATAAGTTCTTTTAGGGCGTCTATAGATTTGTTTAAAACATTCTTAGTAGCTTCGCCTAATACGTCTTGTGGAGCTCCTGTTAATGTACTAAGTAAATGTAACTCTTGTTCACTCTCACTAACTTTATCGTTGTGAGTATTCATAAAGTCCATGTATCTACCTAGAGGCACTTCGCTCCAATTAGCTGGTATATAATACCTGTTTTCGTTAATAACTAAATTCATTATAGTAATATATAAAATTCATTAATTCGTATTTTTGCACCTTCTCGTTTGTTTTAGGGGGCGTTGAGTTATAGTAGTCTTGACGCCCTCTTCTTTTAGTGCACATAGTATTGCCCTGTACTTTTTAACTCATATATCATCCTCATCATTATAGCGTCAGCATAATCTGGAGACCTCCCCAAAGCCGTTTTAACGTCTTCTTTCGATATTATTTGCAATTTTGTATCTTTGTCATAGTTCTTACGTCTAACTTGCTCCAGCTCCTCCAAAATAGCGTTTTTTAGGCCTATTTGCTCAGCACGTATATATATCTGGAGTTTGTTTATATGGTCAGCTAGCGTATAGTAACATTGTGTTTTTAAGTTCACATAGTTCTCACCTCTTATGGCTTTACTATTATTTACAAAGCCACGACAACGTAAAATATCCTTAACGCCTCCGCCAATACCATCTTCATCTACTACAATATGGTTTAAAGGTACGCTATATCTCCTTTGTAGCTCTGATATTTTTTCAGCCGCTTCAGTTACGCTATTAGTGTTCATGGTTATAAATTGTTCAGCCCTTAAACCGCTCCAATATACTATTACTGTTTTATCCTTACCATATCTAGCTATATCCGCTGTTATATAAGAATTACCTGTTTGTACTGAGGTATTACTGAAGGTATTTAGTATAGCGTCATAGTTTATCAATTTATCGTCGCTATCATCATACTCCCAATTACCAAATAGTAAACGCTGTTTGCTTATATAATCTAGTTTATTGAGCTGTTCTCTATAGTGCTTACTAACGTGTCTATTATCGGTTACTAATGATTGTATAAACTTCCGATATTTAGGTAGTGTATTTTCTTTGTAAGGTTTGTAGAAGCTACTATATACCCATTCCTTACTAGGGTTACATGTAAGTAGTATTTTTGGTATTAATCCATTTTCATCTAGCTTATACCTTATCCTTGAAGCTACTATCTGTTTAGCCTTCTCAGTTATTTGTGAGCACTCATCTATAAAAGCCGCTGTAAGCTCTAAAGAACCTAAGCTATCAAAGTTTCTATCTGAAGGGTATTGAAATAAGTCTTTTAATATAACTTCAGAGCCATTAAAAAAGGTTATTACGTTAGTACTAGCGTTATACTTGTAATGTACGTTAGCTTCTATATTCCACGCCTTACAAACTTCAAAAAAGGTGTTTAAAGTAGTCTTTTTAAGCGTATCAAGTTTACTACGGCCTATTAAACAGCGTACGCCATCATATTCAGTGCATAACCATATAATATAACAGCAACCTAGATAGCTTTTGCCACCTCCAGCCGCTCCGCCGTAAAGTACCTCAGTAGTTGTACTATCTGTAAGGTATCTTAGTGCTTCGCCTTGTTTACTCGTTAGGCTCGCTATCTTCATCTATAACTAGCTTGATATTTACAGGTTTATCACCTCCTGTATGCTCTAGTTCTTGACGCTCTACAAATCCTCTACGCTTTCCTTTAGTCTTTAAGTAGAATATAGTAGCCGCTGTAGAACCATCTTGTATTTGCTCAAAGAGTTTACTTTCTGCAAAGTCTAAAGCTACCTCTTGTATAGCTAAAGCTTCACTAGCAAATTCTGCGTCTTCATCTAACCATCTGTAATATGTAGCCCTACTCACGTCTGTTTGTTTGCACGCTGTAGTAACTACGCCTAAATTCTTCTCTAGTGCCTTGAGTAACGCTTCCTTTTTATTGTGTTTCATTTGTCTTATTTTTTATCCTTAAAACTAGCCAAAGGATAGAATACTAAGCTGTTTCTATAGCCTTTAGGCTTAGTAGGTGTTATAGGTGTAACTCCATGTACATTACGCCATGCTGGATAAACTACCATGCTATTATCTATACCGTCCATAGTAGCATTATAATCTGGTACGTGAAGGTCTCCACCTTGTACGTCTTGCTTCTTATTTATTATCACATTTACACAGCCTTTGATATTTGCTGTATCTCTATGAAAAGGAGCTGATATATTATAGTTATTAATACTACTAGTGAATAGCTTGCCAAAACGATATTTTTCTGGTACATTCTCTTCTATTAGCTTGAGCTGTGTTTCGTATTGTTCTGGTATTATCTCACGTATAACATTCTCAGCCTCTCTACATGCTGCTAACATGGCTTTAATGAAAGTTCTAGCACTCTTAGTATTATGCACACTTGATATACTAGGGTATGGTCTTCTTAAATGTGGTTTAGGAGGTACAGAACCAATAATAGTGCTGTATTGTTCTACTCCTGAAGCTCTTACCATAGTGCTCTTAGGTACTCTATCACTTCTGAATTCATTATTAGCTATCTCAATAAATTGTCTTAGCTTACCTTCTATTGATTTGATGAAAAACCCTATAGGCTTGCCTTCAAATGTAAATATGGTATCCTCTAATATATTAGGCTCCTTATATTCACAGTTATCACCTACTTGTACGTTATGTTCTACTTGTACTAACTCTACTGATTTCATAGTCCAGCGTTTTTACGTTCTTCCTTTAAAAATTCTATTATCATAGCCCCTACATAGGCTCCTTCATTTACCCAAAAGTTATATAACTCTTTAGCCTCTTCATAGTGTTCAGCTTCAAAAGGTATCTGTAAGGCTCTTCTTACGTCTCCTTCCATATTATCTAACTCCTGTTCAAAGTCTTCTTCATCTAATAATGAATAGTCAATATCTTCCTTAAACATATCTGCTGGTAAATCCATAGCCCATTCATCTAGCTCTTCAAAGTTATACTCATTACCTAGTATATCCCAATCCCATTCACCATAGCTTACATTATCTTTAATAACAAAGCTTTTTTTTTGCTCATCTGTAAGCTCACTAGCTACTATGATAGGCACTTCCTTTAGACCAGCTTCTATACAGGCCTTATATCTCATGTTACCGCCTAATATAGTGTAATCTTCGTCTACTACTATAGGTCTTAAATGTAACATGCTAGGTAGGTCTTGAATTGAGGCTACTAGCTTCTTAAATTTAATATTCTTGATTATTCTAGGGTTATTAGCATTAGGTCTAACCTTACTAATAGGTACTATCTGTGTTTCCATTGAAGAGTTTTTTATTTATTCTATCTATTGCTTTCTTTTCTTTGTCGTTTAATTTTTCTAGCTCAAAATTTAGATGGTCTATAGCCTTTTTAATATCTTGTTCTATAGGGTTATTAGGCTTTTTGCCAGCACGTAACAAATATGTTACAGCCGTACCTATATTATAGCTTAAATTGTAGTCAGCAATAATGTGGTGAGCACGTATGCCACGATACTGACCTTCATAATACGTTGGTAAATCATTGTTTTTAGCCATTTTAAAGCGTTTTAAGAGGTTTTTGTTGTTTTTATATCATTTTACCTATCGCAATGTTTTTTATGCCGTTAAACACAGCTTTTAAACACGCTCCACAATTTGTGTTAGTTTTGTATTTAGTATTATATATTTCGTTATATAACTCTATTAGCTCAGCTTTAACCTCATGACTAGGTGCTATACCATCTTTGCACTTATCATAAAGTTTACTAGCTTTTATCTTTTGTTCATCAGTTACCATTTACCTTCTGGGCATTTTTCGGTTTTCCATGAAGCTTTTGTTTCTACAGGGCACCCACATACCATACATTCCATATTTTCGCTTAACATAGGGCACCTACTACAAATATAACTTCTGTCATAATAAGTTGTTGTATCTACATTTTCTGAACCTCCCAAAACTCTTTTACTAATCGCCTTGAGGTAGTTATAGGTCTTCACCATTAAATTCGGGTTCTTCATTGTCTCTATATAATTTGATTATTCCATAAGGTTGCCCATTTTCATAAAAATCAATATCAATATCCTCTATTTCTAGTGAAGATAGATTGATTACGTATTCTAGTAGGCCTGTTTCGTTATATATCTCAATATAAGGTATATCATAATCCATGTATCGTGCTAGCTCCTTATATATCATCTCTTAATTCATTTAAACGCTTTCTAATATACTTTTTTACGCTTTTAATAGTATAATAGATAGACGTTCGGCTTATTCCTGTTTTCTTAGCTAAACTAGAATATGAATAACTATCGTTTTCACTATCACCTAGTACGTATAACTTAAATAAATCTCTATAATACCAGTACAGCTCATCTAATATACTGTTAATCAAGTCACTATCATCAGTAATATATATATTATCTGGTTTTTGTGATTTGTCCTTTTGTAAGTCATCAGTAAAATCCTCGTTAAAGCTAATATGTTCATTGACTTTACCATAGGTATAATAATACTTACTATTTCTTGAATAATAGTTAAGCTTACACATTCTATTAAAATACTTGTATATATCACCTGTATTTATTAGTGCTTCTAACTTGTTCGGCTCCATATTCAAAAGTTGTTCAAATACCTCTTGAGTTAAATCATCAAGGTCTTTAGCTGGTATAAAATTTTTAGCTATTGCCTTGAGTTCTACACACATTTTGTTTGTAAGCATGTACAATAGTAATAAAAAAACCCACTTAAACAAGTAGGTTTTCAAATAGTTATAAACAATTGAATGTTAATCTACAAGGTTCTGAACCTTCTTTTTATAGTAGTCTATTAAATACTCTAAATCAGACCTACTATATTTTTCTGTACCTTTAGATAGCTTCATAAGTTCTTCAAACATAGTGCTACCTATCTCAGCTTCTAGCTTCAATCCAAATAGGTATTGTTCTCCTTGAGAAAACATATTACACTTTACACACTGAGGCCTAACATTATTTTCGTGCCATCTAGTTGCCATGTGTTTCCTAGATTGAAAATGGCCAGCTTGTATTTCCTTTACATGTTTTTTAGTATGACAAGTATAGCACTCTACCATGCCGCTATCATCAGCATAAGCCCATCTAATATATTGACTAAATATCTTATCTAGTTCTTTCTTTAGTTGTGCGTGTGTTTTTGAACCTTTCTTCATATTCCTTATTAAGTTTATCTAATCTATGTTCAAAGTATAGTGTAAGACCTGTGTACATAATACCTAATATTATCATTATAATATATATAATTTGTAGTGGTGTTTTCATAATTTATAACTTTTCAAAATATGATTAATTTAAGTAATATTTTGAGTTATTACCAATTTAAAGCATATTTCATAATTTTAGTTTTTTAATTGTTTAACAAATAAGTCGGTGAGCCTTTCTTTATTCCTTTACTGTACGGGCAACAACCTTGTATTGCTCGGTCATTTGCAACTGACTTTTACCTATCATACCAACAAGTTTTTACTTATTTGCAACATATCTATCTCATAATTGTATCTACTTGCTTGTCGCAATTTGCAACATCAAGCTAAGATTGATATGTTAATGTCAAATATATAAATTTAATATCTTCATTTTAATCTTTTTGCTTTGTTAATACTATCTCCTATGTACTTTAAGTTATCTCTGTGCCTTTGATATTCTGTTAGCCTATTTTGTTGTCTAGCTAATTGAGCAGCTTTTTTATGATTTGAGAGCCATACGCTCCAGCTACGTACATTTACAAAACAGCTAGTACCTTCATCAGCATTTCTTATACCTTTATTAAAGGCGAAAGCTACCTCTTCCATTTCCATACTACCATAGTTATTAGCTAAGTCATCTAGCAATAAAGTAGCCATTAAAGTTATTGTTTCTGGTGTAGGTTTTTGTCCTAGTTCTAAATATGATTTGCTTATTAGGTCTACACAGTCAATATGTAACCCTTTTTTATCATGTACGTATCTATACCATACTTGTTTATCTTTTTTCATGTCTTCTATCTCTTTTACGTGGTGCATGTTTCCAACCTGTTATTAAATATTCCGCATCCCATGTGATAATACCTCTGTATCTGGGGTCGTTTTCATATATTTTGAACATATTTTGTACTGTTACGTCCTTTCTTTCTACTATCTTATTATTATCCATAAACTTGTTCTTTTACTTCTTGTATTACTTCCATAAGGCAATCATAAACGCCTTCTAACTCATCACTATTATCTGTTAATTTAACTATTTCATTCTCATAAGCCCTAGCTACATTCTGAAGCCTGTTAAACTTCATTTTAAGTACTTTGCTATGCTTACCCTTTATGTTGTATAACTGTTCGTTAAAACAGCGAAAAGTAGCTAATAATAGTATTATATCTATGCTAGTATCCTTATCCATTATTCACTATATTTCTAGCGGCTTGCCAGCTATCAAATATTTCTGGCTTATCACTAGGTTTATTAAACTTACTATCATTCTTGTGCCATGTAGCTAATCTACGGCCTATGTCAAAAGTTGGCTGTAGCTCATATCTTAACTTGGTTTTACTTCTATTCGGCTCAGTCCAATACGAAATAAAGCTTTTTAAGACGTCTTTGTCATATTGATTATCATAACCCATAACATCAAACATAAAAAGCTTTGAAACGTGCTCTAAATTGCGTTTTTTGGGCTGTTCAAAACCTTGATACATATTATATCGTTTTACGGTTATTACAGTATTCTTAGTGTTACTATCTAAAGATATATACCCTAGCTTTTCTAGTTTTTTTATTCTATCATATACTGTAGTAGGCTTCATTCTTAGTTCTTGTGAGGCTGATAACTTACCTGTAACAAATTGACCTATTTTTAACTTTCTATCAAATACTTCTCTGGGTTCTGTGTTAGCTCTTAGTATAGTCCATACATACACCTTTAGTAGTTCTGGATTATCAAAGATACCATTATCTAGTATTTTTCTGTATAGTTTAATATATCCTTCCATTATGCTATACTTATTTCATCTAGTATTGATAGTTGTTTTGTAGGCTTAGATAAAAGCTCATATACGGCTATTGTTGTTTGGTTTCCCAATCTAGTAACTACCTGTTTGTTAGTAGTACTTATAATATAGCCGTCATTTCTTAAATGGTGAACAACACAATTTACTTTAGTTATTCCATATTCCATGATAGCTTCCCATGAGGATATTTTGCCATATTTATCAAAATGTTGTAGTATTGTTTCTCGTTGTGTCATGATTAAATAGTTTTTAAAGATTGTTCTAGTAGTAGTTTTTGTTCTTTTAAATTTTTTATTGTGCTATCAATATCATCTAGCACGTCAAGTCTTTTTAGTGTGTTTTGAAAACAAATATTAGCCGACCTTTGTTCATATTCATTTATTACTTGATTAAACGTGTCAAGATAATAAGGGTATGCTTTAGGGTTAGTTACATAATATTTGTGCTGTTTTCTATAGTGATAGTAGTTTGTTCTATCTTGTAGAAAATATTGTGCTAATTTTGCTGGAGTTACTCCGCCGTCCATTAGTATATTGCATACTACCATTCGGCCAATAACTAATTCTTCTGTTTTTGTTTTCACTTTCAAGCTATTAGAAGGTAAGCCTAAAGTCTTTTCAGTAATAGAGGTTATTAAATTTACCTCAAATTCAAATTCATTCATTGTGTAGTAGTTTTATGGTTATCGTCTTCGTTTAAAATTTTAAATATTTCAGGCTCTATTTCTTTTATCTTACGATATATAGCCCTTACTTGTTTATAAGCTTCATCAAGTTTGTATTTAGGTACGTCCATACCTGTAGCACTGGTAACTATAGAATGAGCTTGTTTTAAGAGTTTACTTGTTGTCTTTTTCATAAGTCATCTCTATTAAATTCATTTGCGTTATCTCTTTGTATTTCCTCGTATTCGTATAGCTCTACCATATTGTAAAACCCATTAGTTTCACCACATTCAGAACAATAGAATATTTTACTATCATCACACAAATTTTCTTTTATTTCTTCTTCAGCACCACAACAGGAGGTTACTAAGTCGCTATACCAACCCTCGTCTTGAGGGTTAGATAGCTTCCAATTGTCATAACTCATTTTAGAAGGGCATTTCATCTGTTATACTTGCTGTAGTCTTCTCACCTGTAAGAACCCATTTTGAAAAGATTTCAGCTATATCTAGAATATCATCAGTAGTGCCACCATTATTGCATACAAAGTTTGTAGCGTTTGTTAGTGCGTTTTGTTTGATAATAAATTCCTGTACGCTATCATTCTTAGCTTGAGGTTTGTAACTACCTTGTTCATAGTTACTTACAGGTTTAATTTTAGGGTATTGACCTCCTATAAATTCATACTCTACTTCTTTACCGACTTCAAATTTACATTTTTCTGTCTTAGATAAGCATTCTCCAGTGTCTTCACCTATAGTGACTTCAAATTTGTACATAAGGCCATATTTGCCTTCCCATGTTCCATTGTTTTGAACATTTTTTACGGTTCCTTTTTTTACCATAATCTTAATATGTTAATGTTATTATTCCTAATATATCTAGCACTATCAAAAGGGCTGCTAGACTTAGCCCTAAAACTATTGTTATCTTAGTATCTTTTTTCATCGTTTATTCTAATATAAAGTTCTTTTAATGTATCTAAAGCCGATTTGTAGCCATCAATTTTGCCTTGAGCATATTCTACTAAGGCGTCATGATTTGCATTTTTCCATTCTAATTGAGTTTCTTCAGCCTTTTCTATAAGGTCTTCAAATAATAGCTGTTTGCATTGTAGCCAATAGTTTACGTCACCTAGCTTTACTTTTTGTACTTGTAAGCTGGTTAAGTCATAAATTTTTTGATACTTATTCATAATATTGTGTGTTAAATTAGTAGGCACTATTGCCTTATACCACCAAAACCCCACTAGTTTCCTAGTGAGGCGTTTGATTTCTGGTGGTTCTTAACACACACTAAGAATATGTTTTACAGCTTTATCAGCTTGTGCACTAGCTTGCATAATCATTTTAGGGTGGTCTGTAAGCTTTTTAACCCAGCCATTAATATATGCTTGTGAGTTATTCATATTATCTTTAGGTTCAATACCTGTAACAGATACTAAAAACATTGAAGCCATCTCAGCTACTAGTTCTTCTTGACTATAAATGTCTGAACCAAAGCTTGCTACAACATTACTAGTATTACTAACTCCTATTCTGTTTAATCTATCTTCGTGGCCTGTAGAGTGAGCTAACTCATGAAATAAAGTTTTGTAGTAACTAGCATTATCAACAAAGCTTTTAGCTACAGGCATGTTAACTAAGTCAGCTGATGGTCTGTAGTAAGCTTGATTACCGCCATGCTTAAGCTTAGGTGCATTCTTATATCCAGCATATACTTTTTCAGCATTATCAATCTTCTCAAATACTGTACCCTCAGTAACTTTATCAATATTAATATCTAAAGGTTTAACGCCTTCAGTTTGTTCAATATTAAATACATAGTAAAAACGTGCGTTAAAGTTAGTTAATACGTCTTCATCATTTTTCTTATATCCAGCTTCGTTAAGAGCTTTTTCATTGTTGTACCATACATTAGTAGGTTTGTGAAGAAAAGATACTATCCAATAAGTAACTATTTCACTTTTTGAACCTTTTATAACTGTACCGCCAGCGTTTGTAACTTGTTTGAAGGTTAAGAATTCTGGACGGCTCCAGCCGTTGTCTTGCATAGCTCCAGACAATATAAGAGCATTGATACCTGTATAAGGTTTTTTGCTGTCATAACTTATAGGTAAGTTAAGGGTATCTCCGTTAGAGCTCCAAGGCTTGAACCAATTAAGGCCTTGAGTTTTTAAACCATTGATTACTTTTTCTGTGATAATCTCGTTAGTAGTTTTCTTAGTAGTTTTCATTTGTGTGTGTGTGTTAAAATTAATATCTCGTTGTTTACGCTTGCAAATATGGGGCGTATTTTTATAACCGCCAAACATTTTCACAAAAATTTTTGAAAAAAAACGAAAAAAAAACGTTTTCCTAGTAAGAAAAAAATAAAAAAAAATTTTAAAAAAAAATAATATAAGTATATTATAAGTATAATATTAGTATTATAATATATTATTCTCTATAAACTAATATTACTTAGTAAAGTATTATTATTATTTGTGTCGAAACGTGGTCGGATACTAGTAGGAAATAGCGTTTTAGCCGTTTTAAGACGTTTTAACAGCTTTGCTATACTTTGTGCTTAAAAATTCGTGAAATACGCTTAAAAACGATTTGCTAGAGTTCCATAAGGATATTTATAGGTAATGTACCATTTTCTTTTATTACAGCACAGGCTATAGCTGGCTTTTTACCAGCCTTAGCGTAAGCCATAGCGTAACTATCATGGTCAATACCACAACCTACTTGCATAGCATAAATACGATAGTTTTGGCCAACATAGTTATCTATATAACATTGAGTATGTAGATGGCCTTGTACAGTGTTCATCATATCTGCTCTAGCTTTAGTACGTGCTGTACCAGCTTCTCCATGTATGAATTGTACGTCATGTTTTACGTATCTTTCAGTAAATATCCAATTAGGTACCTCTAAAACGTCTTGATAGCTCTTAATCCATCTACTAGGTATAGCTGAAGATTGAGCTTTTCGCATTATTATTCTATCATGATTGCCTATAATAACTGTAGCTACAGGAAAATCTTTGTACCATTTAGCTATTTTAGATATAGCTAGTTCTAGTTCTGTTTTACCTGTGTGCTCAGCGTCAATAGAAACCTCATGATAGCTTGAATAATGATTGTCGATTATATCACCTATAAATATAACCTCACTACAATTGTGTTTAATATACTGCTCTTTACAGAATTCTCTATATCCATCTAAACAAAAAGGTTCATGTATATCACCTATTACTAGTATATTATTTTCGCTGTATTTTCTGTAGTTTAATAGTAGTTTTTCTTCTTCTGGCTTTAATCTGTAACGATTATTTGGCATAAACTATTTTTTAATTTTTTCTAATCCTCTTGAACCGAAATATGAACCTATTACTGTAATAAGAACGACCGTTAATAGGTCAGTCCATTTTTCCTCTACTACAAAGTTAATAGCTCCAGCGTCAATAAAAATAAGTAAAGTTGTGCTAACTACTAGCCAACCTAATACTAGAGGTCTTATAGACTTACTAAGCCAGCTATCACTATTCATATCAGCTTGCCAACGCTTTGATACCTCCTGTTCTATTACTACTCTATTTTCATTAAGTATTTTTTCTAGTTCATTTTTAAGTACTAGTTTTTCTTCTTGCGAAGTTACACATTCATCTATAATATTTGAAGCGTCTCCTAAAAGTTTTGAAAAGATAGTTGTTAATAAAGCCATATAGCATTTGGTTTATCCTTATCTAAGTCTACATGTATAAAATTTTTGCCAATACCAATACGTGTAAAACCTACTTTAATCAAGGAGGTTAATATCATTTCTCTATAGCCACTATTTTCACATGATATATCGACGGCTAACCCTTTAACGTGACTAGAACCTATTCGGCCACCTACGTCTAAATTGTGTTGAGGCGTTCTATATCCGCTGGTTATAACAAAAGGTATTGAAGCTAGGCCACGTGCCTCGTCT
>Ga0070746_10000523_pt1 | contig 22801 bp, 26 predicted proteins | sample VirMetDEL_Mar_21_FD_77016 | JGI IMG/M metagenome (GOLD analysis project Ga0070746, IMG submission 77016) | Aqueous microbial communities from the Delaware River and Bay under freshwater to marine salinity gradient to study organic matter... | ecosystem: Environmental > Aquatic > Marine >...
AGCATTTTGGAAGGAAATCATAGTTCCGAATATCGCACAAAACCCGCCAGATTGACCCCACCCCCCGCGAAAAACCCGTTCGCCCAGCCGAGCGCCCGCCCGTAGATAATATATCTACCCCCCCTCCCCAGAGTGAGCGCCCTTTCAAACACACCCCGGACCCCTTTCAAAACACCCATTCTCAACCCATACTACAAGAAACCCCCTACAAGCCTCATAGCTTTGAAATACTGGCAGATAAGGTAATTATGGAGTAACGTATCCACTAACAAAAAAAAGACCCCTATAATCGCTTATAGAGGTCAATCAAGAAAAGAGGAATTATCACTTTTTGTCGTTCGCTTCTTTAAACAACTTGATGTACTGTTTTGTTTGCTTGTCGCTAAGTTCCACATAAGTGCCATACAGAACTGTTTTAAGGTCTTTGCCTTCTTCTACTTCTTGGGTTACTAATAGCGGATACTTATTGAGTTCGTAAACATAGTAAGTCTTCTTGTTTGCTGTTATCGGTTTGAAGCCGAGGGTCGTTGCAACTTTAGGGGTCATATCTAATTAATTTGGTTCAGCTAATTTATGTCCTATCTCTTCAAATAGTTTTACCAGCTTGAATATGTACTGGTCTGGAATCGCAATATCGCTGTCAAAGGAGAACACTTTAATTTCGTAGGGATTCTCCACAGCTTCGCTAATTAATGTAATGTTTTCAAAAACTTCTTTGACGTAGTAGTAGTATGGTTCTCCCCCGGATTCTTCTGCGCTGACTTCTACTCTTGTGAATTTAAGCCGCTCTAAGTCTTTTTTAGTCATATTCGGAGTGTTTATACCAGTCGCTGGTTCGGATGTGTAGTTCGCTACCTTTGACTGGATTGTAAAGAATTTCGATGTGTTTGCGTTTGAAGTTCTTGTCGTCTAACAGTACGACTATATTGCCGTGTTTGTGGCGTATGTGTTCTAAGACCATCAGTAGGTCGTCGATTTTCATTGTGTCGTACCGATAGGGCACTATCTCCATTCCGCTACTTCTCATATATATTCAAATTTCAGATTGGGTAGCATCACTATGATTTCGTCTTTGTATTTTTCGGCATCTACTATGCTGCCTTTTATTATTGGTTTGCCAGTGTAGTAGTCAATACCTAAGTATCTTTTTAAAAGGTTTTTAGGGAGTTTTATTTCGGCATCTTCAAGACTAATGTAAAATAGGTAAATAACTTCCGGGTTTTCCATATTAAATCCAAACCAATCCCAAGCTTCTTCTTCGGTCATTTCTTCCATTAGTGTTTCAATTACTTTGTCAAGGCTTAGTATTAGGCGCTTGTTGTAGAGGTCTATTCCGATTACATCTCCACCGTGTCCAGTTGGGTAAACCAGTTCTGAGTCCGGGAACATCTTAGCGAATATTTCGAGTGGTTCTTGCATAGTTATTCGATTGTTAAAAGTTTCATTTTCATTAGGCGTTTTATAGCTGGATGACTGGTCATATAGTTGACGTACTTTTCTTGTTCTTGTATATTGTCAAATTCAAAGACGACATACTTTTGAGAGTGACTGGAGTAGTGGTTTTTTAGGAACTCGTCATTTTGAGCAAATTGAGCAAACTTACTTGCCTTACCCAGTAACAGGAATTTGAATATGACTGGTCGCCTAATCTTCATTTCGGTATTGTATTTCTAAGTACAGGATAATTCCACACAGTAAGAGAAAGTACAAGAGCATCATAGTTATTATCATTGTTCTGATTTTATAAATACGCCATCTTTGGTTGTGCCTTTGCGATGTTTAATTTCATCGTAGGCTTTGTCAAGACACTCCATAAGGTCAAGACCGTTTTGAGCAGCTAATATGATTAGTGTTACTACTGTGTCGCCAATAGCGTCTTCTAAAAATGATTTAGGGAGTTTCTTGCATAGGGCGCTTGCTATCTCCCCGGTTTCTTCAACTACCTTGGCAAATTGATTGAAGCTGTTGCTTTCGTGGATTAGGTCTTTGTCTAATGCCCATTGTATAACTTTGTCTATTGTGGTCATACTTTTTTACTGGCAAATATAAACAAATGTATTTACATAAGCAAACCCCCTTGCTAAATTAATAACAAGAGGGTTACTTGGATAATATAGGGGGAAACTACTTGGGGTAAAGGTAGGTCGCTGCAAGTTAACCTCCAAATTTATTTCAATATTTTTTAAAGTTTTTTTCGTCTGCCTACACTCATATATAGCGCTAAAAGGATTTCGCCGATTAGCCCGGTCCAGATTGCTGTGCGAGTAAAGTACAAGGCGTTTTCAATTTGACCTTCTAAAGATATGCTTTCGGCGATTGATAGTGCGTGAGAGTTAATCCAGATGGTGCTACCTAAAGATGCAGCGATAAATACCGCACCTCTGGAGTAGTTTTTTATCATAATCATTTTAACACCTCCAAGTCCAGAGGCAAATCGCATACCGCCAAAGACAAATCCAGAAACGTATGCTAAAGAACCAACTACTTTTTTGTAGTGAATGATTTCCATTGCAGCGTTAAAAAAGCCAAGAGTTAAAATACAAAGGATTAAAAAAGCTGGTGTTGCGCTTGATATGGTGGCTACTAAATTTTTAGTAAAGTTCTCTACTTTTTTTACAGTTGTCATTTTCTTTTATTTAAGGCGCAAAGGTATGTATATAGATTATTTATCTTTTTCTATTAGGTGTAGTCTTTTTACGCTTACGATTGCGATATGATTAGTTCCTTTCATTTGAGTGACTGCAAACTTACGCCCATCTAAATCTTTGAATCGGGTAAGAACTATTCCGGTGTACGGATAATGTTTTGATATTTTGACTTCATCTCCTCGAACTAAAACTCTTTTGTAATATTCTTTTATTGGCATTTTTAGTCTTTTGAATACATATAAAGAAAAGTTTAAGTCAGATTATTGACAGTAGCAACCTTCTGAGTAGCACGCTTAGACGTATTAGTTAGAAGTAAATGATTATAAGATAATGCTTTACTACTATATACTAATACTTTAGAAGAAATAAAAAAGTGGTCTATTACTCTTAATATTCCATTTATTCTTTTTATCTCTTTAAATCTATTTCCGGGTAATTGTCGTAACATCTTAAACTCATCAATATTCTTTTCAGTTAGATAGAAGTCTTTATCGTAGTCTAACTTAATATCAATAAAATCAAATTTTTGTGCCGACTTTCGGATTCTCTGGCTGGTAGCATAAGAAATATTTAAAACCTTCGCCATATAGTTTATAGCAATCTCAATCTGGCTTTTATCCGCTTTTCTTGTGTGGATGCCGCTGTCATTCAATCGCTGAATATATTTCTTGGTTTTAATTATTCTTCCAAGCACTCCAGAGTAGCATAGCGCTCTAAAGTTTTCAAAGTCTTTTATATTGGCAAAACCAATTATACGGTTTGAAGTGATACCCAAATCCATACAAATCTTGGCTTGGCTTTTAAATCGGTAGCCAGAGTATTTGCACTTATTAACAAATCCTCTTTTTCTTAGACTTCTTAGGCGAGTAAGTATGGTACTGTAACGATAATTGCTTATCTTTGCTACGTTCTTTAGAATTTCTTCATCAAAGTAACCGCCTTGACTTTTAGCATACATTCTTATAGCGTAGTAAATATGCAAATCACGCAAGTAGCTATTTCTAAATGCGTGTTCGATAATTCCTATACTGATAGATGTATTCATATTCTGGCAAATGTAAACTAAAAATAAATAAGATGCAACTTTTATTATTAATTGTTTTTCAGTCTTGGTCCTTAGCTGCAAGCTTGTGTAATACCTATACATTACTTGCAAGAGATAATTACCCGGCAATGGAAAAAGTCCGGGAAGTTTCCTACATAGCCATATACAATATGGAGCATTATAATCTGCCTTACAGTATTACTATTGCACAGCTACTATTGGAAAGTGGAATCACAGAAAGCAATCCACAGGGTACACTACTATCACAGAATCACAATTACTTTGGTATTAAGTATTATGGAGATTATATACCTACTCGTATTAGTAAGGAGGTATTTGATACTTGTGTGGCTGGTATTGTTGAGTTTGGGGATGACTGTGGTCGCTGCAACTTTATGCGGTTTAAGAATGACTGGTTGGCGTTTAAATATCACTACAACTTTTTGACTGCTGGCGACCAATATACCAGACACTTGCACAGCAATGATTACATTGGATGGGCTTATGCTTTACAGGAAGGTGGATATGCGACTGATAAAGATTACGCAAAAAAGATTATCTTTATAGTAGAAAAATATAAGCTAAATATTATTGATGAAAAAATTAGGAATCTTAACCGAGAAGGGACAAAAGACAATTTCGGTCACTAACGATGCACTAAAATTTATTGGCGACCAATTAGACGTGAAGTATCAAAATTTTTCGGAGAAGCACTCAGTACCAATTGATGGTATTTTTACTAAGGACAATAAATGTATGGCACTTTACGAAGTTAAGACCAGAGATGGATATATTGAAAACGAACAGTTTGTCTTTAGAGATAAAAAATACGACACGGTTTTAATAGTTAAAGATAAGCTGGTTGTCGGCAAACGAATTGCAGACACCTTGGCATTACCCTTTGTAATGATTAATATATTTGACAATTTTGTATATATTTGGCATATTAATAATACATTGTTGGCAAGCTGTGAATCCAAAAACACATTTACCAAGAGTGATATTAATGGAGGACTGGCAAACAGAGAGAATATATTTATACCCTTAAAGCTTGCTGATAAAAAATTTATCTATGAAAAAAATGAAGTTCACGATGGTTAGATTTACTTATGATGATTTAGAAATAGAAGACCCATTTTTTGAGAAGATAATTATTTGGTCTAAAACAGATATTGACAGAGAATTATTGTTATCACTTTATGGACACCAAAGACCATTAGGTGGGTTATTGATACCTTACGAGAAAATTGTTATTGAATATGAAGACGTTAAATTTACAGAACAAGAAAAAGATTTGAACTAATATGGTAATACCCAGCAATTATTTATTAGTTGAAGTAGAATCAACTATGAATGATAAAATTGAAACCGATTCTGGCGTAACTCTTTATAGACCACTTGATATTGGCAATAAGGAGTGGTTTAACAAAACGAAGGGTAAAGTTGTAGCGACCCCTCAAAAACTAACCAACCTACACACTAAATGTACTAAGGATAAAAAGACAGTAAGAACTCATAAGGAGATGTACTTGATATATGAAGCAGGAGATATAGTTCACTTTAACTATTTGTCTTTACGACCACAAATGCAGATATTCGACCCGGAAGATGCTACCAGACTTTTATTCTTGGTGGCTTATGATAATGTACATTACGGCATAAGGGGTAAGCAGATGATTACAAATACTGGCAGATGTATATTAAGTCCAATAGAGGAAACAGCTTTAAGAACTCAAAAGCTAATTATACCGCCCAGCTTTAAAAAGAAGAGTATGACCACAGCAGAGGTTGTTTCAGTTGGCAAACCTTGGGTTGGTAGCAGGATAAATGTTTTAAATGAAGGAGATGTGGTAGTGTACGATAAAAAAGAAGGAGATTGGGTGGGTAAAGAAAACCAATGGCTGTCAGTTTATCACGAACATATTAGCTTAGTATTATGACACTAAAACAAAGAAAAGAAGTAGAAGAGTTTGGGTTTGATAGAATCAGAATAGGAGATAAAACTTATTCTGTAATCGGCATAGAGAAACAAAAAGGAAGTATTGTAAGCGTATATACTAAAAATAAAAACGGCGACAATATTGGAATGAAATTGCCAATTAGAGTTTACGATACTGATATTAGTTTTTATAACTCAGAAAAAAGTATAGTAAAAAATAGAGATACTGAACCAGACAAGTATTTCATAAAATTTGTAAAATGATAGTTAGCACACCAGTAATAGAATGTTATGTCAAAAAATCGCACTTATCCGGAAACCCAAGTAACACGGCAGAAGATGAGATGGTCTTTGGAATCTTGGTTGGCATTCGCTTTATACTTAGGCGTTCTCCTTTGTTTATCGTTTATATTCCATCTGTGGGAGCAGTATATGACAAAGTAAACCAAAACGCTATATTCAATAAACCGGAACTTGACTTTGAAGGCGCTATTTATTTAGATGATGTAGCTTGGTGGGATTGTCTATCTAAAGACTGGCAATTAATAGAAATACCTTATTTTAAGTATGCAGAAGTAGAGATGACTACCAGAAACGCAGAACAAAGGCAAGGTATTTACCTGTTTACTTGCGACCCACAGGATAGCGGACAAAACAACGATTATGGGGAAAGTGAGATATGGCACGAACACAAGACAAAGACTTTCTTTTTTGACTACCAGACCGGGGTGCTGTGTTGCACGCCAAACAACAAGATGCGTATATGGTCAAGCAGCTTATCTCCAAATGACAAAGATAAAGGAGATTGGTTAAGAGTATATAAGGAAACACCGGAGCAAATGTCACACGAGAATTACATTTGGCTTGGCGATGATGAAAAGTTTTACTATGGAGAGTGAGAAGTTATGGAAAAAGTTTAGCCGGGCTTATAGAGAGTACAAAGCTAATAAGTACGAGTTCACAACTTGTTTTACTTGTGGCTCACATTCGCACTTTACTAAAATGGACACGGGTCACTTTATAGACAGAAGACACGGCGCTGTAAAGTTCAATCCGCTGAATGTAGAGATACAATGTATGGCTTGCAATAGAATATTAAAAGGCAATATTGATGTGTATAGGAAAAAGTTAGAAGAGAAATACGGTCCGGAAGTAGAAGCCTTACTTACTAACGAAGTTAAGTTTGGAGCGCCAATGCGACAAGAAGAAGTAGAAAAAGCGATAACATATTTTAAAACAATGAAAAAAGTTAAAAATGAAAGACCCGATATTTGAGAATGTTTACAGAAAATTAGAAGCAAGACAAAGAGCAGGATATGAAGAGTATGGAACAACTATGGCAGACAACAAAGGAGATTTAAGATATTGGGTTACACATTTGCAGGAAGAGATGATGGATAGTATTGTTTATGCGGAAAAAATATTAGAGATTTTGGATAGGCTTGCTCCTTACACTAAAAAAGATTAAACAAAATTGCCACTAAATTACCAGCGACCACAGTATAATGTATCTATATTGCGGACAAATTTGACCACTTGAAAATATGAATAGTATAGACAGTTCATTCAAAGACCTATATTTTCCAATAGATAAACTGGAAGATGAAAATTATAGGTCTATTGAGGGCATAAAAGAGTTTGAACCAATAAGCTATGTGCTGATTCCAAAGAGTGAGCGCATCAAGACAATTAAGTTCATCATCTTTATGTACGACAAAAACAGTCCACTTGTAAGTGCGTATAGTGAGATTAAGGCAAGAAAGAAAAAAGCGCTCGAACTTCTGGACATAAACTTAAAAAACAACAATGAATTATATCACAAACTATCGCAGTTTGAGGATGAGAGTCTGGTTGAGGTTACTGCACAAATGTTAAGAAAACAAAATGATTCGATTTTTAGTATCTTGGTTAGTCAAGAGATTTTTCTTGAAGAATGTCTTAGGAAAGTTTTACAACCGCTCGAAGTTACGGATGATAAAAAAGGGTTGGAGGCGTTGGAAAAGAAAGCAAAAATAAGTGAAGCAATGGAGAAGGTAGTAGATAGGATTGAGAAATACAGAAGTAAGTTCTTTAGAAATGATGATGAACTGGAAACTAAAGTTAGAAACACAGCACTATTTACACCAGAATCAATAGCCAATCTGTAATATGTTAAAACCAATCAAAGGAGGAAGTAAAATTAATGTGCAAGGAATTGACTGCCATATTCCTCCTGTTGGGTATGTGTTAAACGTATTAAATGATACAGTTGAATATAGAGGTATATACCAAAGAAGTATGGAAACCTCAGAACAGTATTGGCAAAGAAATGGACTACCTAACAACTATAAAAGCAAGAGAGATTTAGAGGAAGAAAAACAAAAAAACACACCCAACTATCAAGACCCGGAACTTGGGGAGTTCAGAAGAGATGCGTGGGATAAGAGATTAAATGGTATGTGGTTTATGAATAACGGAGAGCCTACATACATAACCGGGATGCACTATTTTTACTTAGAGTGGATTTACATTGGTGGCACAACCAACAATAATGGTTATCCGGATTACTGGGATTCTGACCGTAAGTTCTTTTACTTTATGCAGCACGTTATTGAAAATGATAAGTGCTTTGGAATGATTCTGCTTACAAGGCGTAGAGGTGGTAAGACCGCCAAGTCTGTTGCTTTTTTATTAGAAGCCACCACAAGGCTTATGGAAGCCAACGGCGGCATTCAGAGTAAGACAGAAGATGATGCTGAAAAGATTGTATATCGAAAGGGTGTGCTAAAAGCTTTTGATAAGCTGCCAGACTTTTTTAGACCCAAGTACAATGTCAATGGTGTTGCCAGAGGTATAACACTATTAGAAAAGCGAGATAAAGAAGCAGAACAATCAGAGCGAGGTCTGGGCGGTGTAATTGACTTTAGAGCATCTAATGATACAGCTTACGATGGAGATAAGCTAAAAAGATATGTAGGGGATGAGATATTTAAAACAAGAAATAGTGACGTATATAATCGACACGAAATCATTTTACCTACCTTGGAAGACACTAATACCAAACCTTATGGCAAGGCTTTATACACTTCAACTGTGGAAGAGATAGAAGGGGAGATTGCCAACTATATGAAGTTCTGGCAGGATTCGGACCAGTCTGACATTGACGACATTACTGGCTACACTAAAACAAAACTGTATAGATACTTTATACCATCAGATGAAAGTATAAATCTTAATATTTACGGGCAATGTAATGCAGAAGAGAATCGCAGGATTATTCTGGCAGAAAGAGAACAAGTAAGGGGAGATTCAGAGAAGTTTACTGGTAGAGTAAGAAGACGACCCTTATCAGTAGAAGAAGCATTTAGAACAAGTAGCAGTAATTCTGTTTACGATATGGTTAGGCTTCAAGACAGATATGAGGAAATTAGCTGGCGTAATAACACTTTTGAGCAAGGCGACTTTATCTGGAAGAATGGAGTAAAAGATGGAGAACTAATCTGGGTTCCGTCAACCAAAGGCAAATGGAAAGTTCTTTGGGATTATATTGACAAAGAACTACTTGCAAGACCGATACAGTCCAGATTACGACCTTGGAACAACCATAGGTTTGCAATAGGCTGCGACCCTTACTCACACAGTAGAACAGTAGATTACAGAAATTCAAGCGGTGCGTTTTATGTATTTAAAAAGCACGACTCCACAGACCCACTTAACTCAGAGGTGTTTATTGTAGAGTATATAGCAAGACCAGCTACTTCTGATATTTTCTTTGAGGACTTAATTAAGACTTGCGTTTATTTTGGCTGTGAGGCACTAATAGAAAATAATAGAAACAATATTATGGACTATTTTGTGTACAGGGAGTATAGCAACTGGATGATGCAGCTACCTAATAGACCAACTCCGGGTATTCCGGGAAGTACAAAAACGCACGCAGATATAATTGCACACACAGAAAGTTATATTTATCAACACATAGACAAAGTTTACTTTCCAAGATTAATTGAGGACTGGAAAGGTTTTGACCCATTTAATACAACTAAGTTTGACGCAGCTATGGCAGCAGGATATACGTTGATAGCTGACAACAAATACAACTTGGTGTTAATGAAGATGGGCAATAAAAAGATGTATGACGTTGACCTTTTATTTCCTAAAAGAGCATCGGCTGTATAAAATGAAAATAATATGAATTACAGGTTTCCAAATCATTTGATTGACCCACAGCGCAAAAACGAGGACTGGATATTACAGTATTGTAAAGCTGCTTGGTATCACAACTCCGGTGCTAATATAGGCTCATATTGGAACAACGCATACCGTTATCAATATATATCAGATTACGCACAAGGCAAACAAAGTATTAACCAATACAAAGAACAACTTGGTATAGATTCAAGGAGTGATGAAAGTTGGGTAAACATTAACTGGGAAGTGCTACCTATACTCCCAAAATTCTTAGATATGGCTTTAGCAAGACTAAAGCGCTTTGAGTATAATATCGTAGCAACCCCAGTTGACCCACAAAGCAAGATAGAGTTAAATGAATTTTTCAAAACTCAAAAAGCAAAGATTGAGTTAAGAAAGGAAGCGGAGAATATTAACCCGGAACTTGCAGCGACCCTCAAACCCCAAGAAGGAGAACCAGAGGACTTAGAGGAACTCAATATAATGAGAGCCTTTACTTACAAACATCAATTAGCAAGTGAAGCAGAGATAGCCGTAGAAACCATATTAGAGCAGAATCACTTTGAAGATGAAAGATTGTCTGCATTAGAGAGCGCTTTGTTTTTTGGCATTGTAGGATATAAGGAAGAGGTAGGAGAAGATGGAAAGATATATTGCAGGACAATCGACCCTCGGCAATTATTAATGTCGCCAAGCGTAAGAAAAGACTTTAAGGACACAGAATATGTTGGCGAAGTATTACACCTAACTATTGCGGATTTAAGGAGATTATCTGGCAATCAATTCTCAGAAGCACAGTTAGAAGATATTGCACAAAGCTATATGGACCAGTTTGGTAATCCAAGTAGGATGCCAAGAACCAATATATACAGCAGAGCGTATGACGACTTTAAGATAAGGGTTATGGATATTGAGTTTGACTCAACCAATATGATGACCTATGAAAGAAGTTTTGACAAAAGAGGAAACCAGCTTATTGCCAGAGCGAATATGAATAAGGCTGGAAAGAACAAAAAGAATGGAGATTTTGTACAAGCACCAGTAGGTGTTGTTTACAGGGCAAAGTGGATTATTGGCACAGATTACATTTTTGATTATGGCTTATTAAGAGATATGAAAAGGTCAAATAGCGACCTTAGAAAAACGAGTAAGTCATACCATATTAGAGCGTATAGTAATCAAGGAGGTAGAATCGTAGGGAAAACAGAGCAATGTATTCCAGTTGTGGATTCTATAATGATGGCTTGGTATAGATTACAGCAAGCAGTAGCAGAAGCAAGACCGAATGGATTTAGTATTGACTTAGATGCGCTTGAAGATATTCCATTAGGAAGAGGTGGTTCAGATAGTTTATCTCCCTATGAAACATTAGAGTTGTTTTTACAGAAGGGTGTGATGCCATATCGAACCAGAGATTTAGATGGCAATAGAACACACTATATGCCAGTTAATGCAATACAGGGAGGTCTGGGTAATGCAGCAGCAGAATATTATGCAGTTATCCAGCAGAATATGCAAATACTAAGAGATATTTTAGGATTCTCAGAAGTATCAGAAGGTAATGCTCCAGAGCGTATGCTTACCACCGTTGCAAAGTTAAGCGACCAAGCAACAGAAGATTCATTAAGCCCTATTGCTAACGCTGAAAAGTTAGCATTTGAATCTATGGTAAACGCCTTGATGCAAAGGTTGCAAAGTGTTATGCGCAACAACCCAAAGAACTACATCAATGCTATTGGGCAAGGTAGCGCTAAGTTTATATCACTTAGCCCGGAATTGTCAATGAGAGATTTAGCAATTAAGCTGGAGAATAAACCAGATGCACAAGAGAAGGAGATATTGTTGCAGTATGCTACTAAGTATATGGATGCTGGCTTAGTAAGTATGGAGGACTTGGTAATGATAAGAAACACCCAGAATCTAAAGCAAGCTGAAATGCTATTGTCATACAGAATGAAAAAGCGTAGAGAGGAAATAGAGCAGCAGGCACAGCAGCAGTCTATGATGAACGGGCAAATACAGCAGCAAAGTGCTATGATGGCAGAGCAAGCCAAACAGCAAACTTTGCAATTAGAGTACCAGCTTAAAATGGAATTGCTGAAATTAGAGAAGGAATACGATATGCAGATTGCAGCTATGAGCAATCAAAACAAGATGCAAGTGGAAGCTATTAAGGCTGGAAGTAATATTGAAAGTACAACTACTAAAGCAGAAAGTGATGAATATAGAGCGGAATTACTTGCAAATGCTGCCAGACAAAGGGAAGAAAGTAAGGTGGCAGATGATATGAAAAGAAAATAATTACCACGCTATTTATTAAACAGTATAACTATATAATATAAAATTTGCACTATGTGGCTTGAAACATTGTTAGGAATTAAAGACTTGGCGAAAGCTGTCAAGGATTTTAAGAAGGAAGAAAGAGAATCTTTAGGGGAGTTGTTTATGATTACTTCTGAATTGTTGGAATCAATAGCAATATCTTTTCACGAGGATTCTTACCCGGTGGTAGCTTGTGCTACACTTGAGTCTTTAAGTCACTCGGTAAGGGAGAATATTGGCAAGATAGCAAGGCGAAACAAGATTGATGAAGTGGTAGATGCTTATATGCCTTTTTATTCTATGGAGGAAGAGTGGGAAAAAAGAAAGGATGAAAAATCCATAACAAGATTACTGGAGATAGCAGGGGAATTTAAAGCATTGGGAATCTTATTTAAAATATAACAATAGACTATGGCATTTGAAGACATCCAGTTAGACGAAGTAAAAAAAACAGGAATTAGCGAACCGACACTACCCGGAGCGATAAATCCAGAACCAGTACAGGCAAACGAGCCTGTGCAAGTTGAACAACCGGAAAATGTACAAGATAATGTACAAAGCGAAGCACCAGTACAGGGCGAAGCTAAAGTTCCGGATGGCAACACATTTGACATTAAAGAAAAAACAGGAGGAAAGTATGAATCTTTTGATGAGTTGTGGGATAATTACAATAAGCTGCAAAGTCAGCCCAAAGAAGAATCCCTATCATTAAAAGATGAGTATATAAAAGGTCTTGTTGAGTATTACGAAAAGACTGGCGACATAAAACCTTATGTTGACGCTATGTCTAAGAATTACGATGAAATGTCGGCAGAGGCGATTATTCGCGAGAATATGAGAAGCGAATATCCTAATTTAAGTGATGCTCAATTTGAGAAACTTTTTCAAAAGCAGTTAAAAAGCAAATATAACTTAGATGCTGACGAGTACGATGAGGATGAGATTGAGTTAGCAAGAGCGCTATTAGAAAATGACGCAACAAAAATTCGTAATGAATTTAAGGAGCGACAAGCTAAATTTGCAGCGCCCGAAGCAGAACCTCAACCAGACTTATCAGAACAGTATGAGAAGTGGAAGGAAGTAGTAAGTCAAGACAGCTTTGTAAAGCAGATTCAAAAAGAACCTAAGTTTAAGGTTAAGTATGGCGACAATGAGTTTAACATTGAAGTCGAAAACTCTAAAGACTTAGTAGAAGCTGCTTACAACGACCAAAAGATTTTTAAGAACTTTGTCACAGGAACTGGCGATAACGCCAAGATTGACTTTGAGAAGTTTTTGAAAACTTATCATTACAGCCAGAATCCAGAAGACTTTGAAAAAAAGTTAATTGACTTTGGCAGAACTTTAGGTCAAAACAAAGTATTAGACGACTTGCAAAATCCTACCAAAATAGACAATGTTAACAAACCCACAAGGGGCGAAGTGACTGGCGACTGGAAAGAAGAATTTTTCCAAGCAGCCAAACAAACATTAAAAAAGTAAAATAAGAAAAAATGAGTTTTGGAGTATATGACAAGAAATATATCTCAACTGTCAATTTCTTAGACAGACGTGAGATATACCAGTATGTTCTCGATATTACTCGTGAAGACGAGAGTTTCGTTGACATTATGGAAATGATGGGTAGAAGTGTACCAACTGATGTACCATCATATCACAACTTTGTAAATAAGGAAAGATATGTTACTGTAACAGCTACCGCTGTAAATGATGAGTCTGCCGGAACAGATGGTAGCTTGTTTGACGTAACATTATCTGCTGGCGACTATGCACTTGTTAGAGAAGGAGAATTAGTTCTTTGCCCTAATAAGAAAGTAGGTTACTTAAAAGAGAAGAAGGCTGCTAATGAAGTAACTATTGTTGCAGTTGATGGTTCTGATATGGAGTTAGCAATTGGAAGTGTACTATCTATGTTCTCTAATGCGGCTGGAGAAGGTTCTTCTGCACCTGCTGATGGAAGAAGATACGACATTACCAAGAACTTGAACCAAGTGATGATTTTCAAGTCAGTTGTAAAGACTACTGACATTCAAAGAGCATCAAAGGTTGAGGTTGAATTTAGAGGACAGCCATATTACTTTATCAAAGCACAGCACGATGCTTTAATGAAGTTCAAGGGAGATATTTCTTTGGCAATGTTATTCTCACGAATTAGTGACGAGAACTTTACCTCTAACTCTCCAACTCTTACTGATACCTCTGGAAATCCAATCCAGACTACTAAAGGTTTGAATCAGTATGTAGAGGATTTCGGTATTGACATTACTGGAACAAACGCTGTAAGTTTAGCTACTTATGCAACTCTTGAAAGACAGTTTGCTAAAGATAGATGCCCACAGGAGTATTTGGTATTACTTGGAAGTGAAGGTTCAATCGCACACACAGATGCGTTTGGTGCTTTGACTAATGCAAGTGTATTCTCTCCGGGTGCAAGATTGCAGGTAAATGGTAGAGATATTGACGTTAATATCGACAAGTTAAACCTTTACGGTAGAACTTATATGATTAAGAAGTTGCCTATCTTAGACCATAAGAATGTAATCAACTTTACAGGTTCTGCTGGCTTCCAGAACAGAATGTGGTACATCCCTAACGACCAGATTAAGGCTGACGTAGGAGGCGAATCACAGGACAGAATCAGAATGAGATACTTGGAGGATTACGGAGAAGGTGCTATCGACCACAGATACCGAGAATTGTTATTAGGTGGTCTTGCTCCAACACCAACTGATTCTCGTTCTTTGCTTGAAATTGTTTACGAATCAAGACAAGGTTTAGAAGTATTAGGACCACACCACTTTGCGTTTATTGATTTAGACACAACAAGCGGTATTTAATAACTTGAAAAACAATTTAGCAATGAATACTTTTTTGAAATTTTTTAGCGGATTTGCAATCATCTCGACAATAGTAATTTCGATTGCTACTACCAAAGGTGCTTACGATGAAGCTTACGAGATTTATAGATATGTATCAACTGATACTATCACAAATACAGAAAGTGATACTATTCTTTTGACACCTAACTTATTCTCTTTCTTTAAGGCGAACCATACTGTATATGCAGATGAGTTGACTGGAACAGTAGATTTAGATATTACCGTACAAGAAAGCAATAATGTTGATGGTGGAGAGTGGTACACAGTACAGACAGACTCAATCGCTACTGACTTAGGAACTGTAAGTTTAACAAGCGATGTTTACGGAATTAAGCGTAGAGTTATAATTACTGGAGTTGGAACTCAATCCAGCACCTACGTTTTAAGAAGCGTGTTTAAAAAAGATTATAATTAATAATCAGACCCCCTGCTTAACGGTAGGGGGTTTTTAAAATTTTAAAATAATGACTAAATCACCCATTGAAGGAATACCCAAAAAAATTACAAGTCAAACATTAATAGGAAGCAACAGGGATATAGTTGCTTTTCAGTTATTAGACATTAACCCGGCTCAAGGTAAAACAAGAACAGCCAATGTTCCAAGCAAAGACTACCTTTACGATGCAGAAACATACAAGACCTATGAAATTTCATACCCAAATGAAATATGGTTTGAAGCTAATAATGGCTCAACAATAGTATGTGATTTAAGAACCAAGAAGGGTAGAGAGTTATACGAGTATTTGAGTAACTCTAATTACAACAAAAGCAATCCGTACAGGGATAAGTCTGTTAGAGCAAAGTTTTATGTGATTGACGACAGCAATAAAGCAAGTGTGAATATTAAGGCAGAAGAGAAGAAGGTTGCAATCAAGTCAAAAATCATTGAAATGCCCACCGCAAAACTACGACAACTGGCAGATTATTATACCTTTGATAGCCGAAAAGAAGTTCAGTTATTAAGGCTTGAATTGCTTGAAAAAGCAGAGAAAGAACCAGAAAAAGTGGAAAGCGCCTTTATGGTAATGGAACAAGATGGAGAACATTTATCAACAATTATTAGAGCAAAAAGACATAACATAATTTTTGTTGACACCAAGGAGGCTAAATGGAGATGGGGAAAAGATAAATCAATTATAACCGCTTACGATTTAGATTTAAGCAAGTATCAAAACGAAGTGCGTCTAATTAAATTTTTGCAAAAAGCAGATGCAGGGATGAAAATCTACAACCAGATTTTAGATGAATTAGACGCATTTAAGGATGAATACAAAGCGTAAGTCCAATGCTGGGTGGTCATTGTTTTTTAGGGGTTGGTCTTCGGACCGACCTCTTTTAAAAATTAAAAAATGAAACATTTATTAACAGCAATTATTGTTTTTATTGGATTTACATTGTCCGGTCAAATCAGACCAGACTTTTTTACTTTAGAAGAAAATCCAGACACTTCCAACTTTGAAGTATATTCTCAAAAAGATGGAACTGTTAGCAGGACTACTTTAGATAGATTAGGTAAATATGTTCTGGACAACCTTGCAGCGACCTACTCATCCCCAAACCTAATACTATCATATTTTGGAGTAAGCGATACTACTGAAATATCTTCAACAGTTACAAGTAGTTTTTCTAATGACACCTTATATATCAATAGCGGGGAATACTATTTAGGCGATTACGATAACACTTTATCTTATGACACCGCAACCTTGCAGCTGACCTTAACAAGAAAAGGAACTAACTCAACTGTAAGCTTGGCTACCTTATCTCCAAGTGTAAGTTATAACACAGGAACTTACCAGTTAGCAGTAGGGGATGCAACAGCAGACTTAACTACATTAAGGCAAACACTAACATATAATAGTGGAACAAGAGAATTAACGCTATCTAATAGTGGAGGAACGGTTACACTTACTGGAGCAGGTTCTGATGGTAATGGTATTTATAGTGGAGGCGGCACTTTGCCTACTGGAAGCATTACAGCAAGCGGAACAAGAAATGTAAGCAATGTAGCACAAACAAGTTTGCTATTTAAGAACTACTTACAAGTTACCTTAGAGGCACAACTCAATGGCGCTAATGCAGAAAAGGCATCTTTGACATTATCTAACTTAACTACTGGTAGTCCAGCGGTTGATTTAAGCACAGTCAAAACACAATTGCAATTACAAGATAATAGCGCAAACTATGCTTATGTAAACTTAGAAAACGAAAGCACACAGCAAAAGCTTTCATTTTTTGAAACCGCCACAATAGATTACACATTTTTAGGCGACTATGACAATAATTTATTCATAAGTCTTTATCAGCAGTCAAATGCGGATGATGATTACATTGAACTTAATAATAATGATGCAGGGTACAGGGTTAGGCTGGATAGTAATGTTATGCGCTATATGGCAGATTATTCTGCTAACTTTGTTGACAGAACATTGGTTGATAAGGGCTATGTAGATACTCAGATTGCTGCAAACGTAGGTGGTGGTGGGGTTTTTTATGACCAGCTTACAAATGGGGATTTACAAGTAAAAATAGTTAGTTCTGGTTCGCAGGCAGGAAGTTATATACTGACAGCTAACGCAACCGGAAATTACACCCTTACTGTTCCATCTGGAGCAGAGATACTTAAAATTAGTATCTTAGGAAGAAGTAGTACTTTGCAACCAAGCGGTGCGTTCCAATTTACAATCAATAACAACAACAACACTTTAGTGTATTATCCACAAGTTGGAGTTATTGATTTAGCAGATGGCGCTATCTTGGATTTATATACAGCACCAGATTTTGCTCCAGACATTGACATAGCAGATAGACAGACAACCATAACTATGATAAATATGAACGCATTAGCGAATCAGTTTGTCGTAACAATAAGATAAAATGAGGCTTACACTATTAGCTTTAATATTTATTCCATTTATTTCTTATGGACAATTTAGAATAGTTGGAAATGCTAATTTTACAACAGTAAATGACACAACTTATACTGGAATTGTAACAGCAAAGCCAGATGCTACTGGTTTTGGATATACTACATTTAATATTGAAGTTGGAGATATTTTATTTACAGCAATAGAATATGGATATAAAATTGATAGCGTGTGGAATAAAACAAGGACCACCGCTAATATAAGGATAGTAGAATATAATATTATTGGAGATTCATTAGTTAATCAACCATATAATAAACCTTATGGTCAATTTGCTATTGCAAGACTTAATCCTAACAGAACAATACCACAAGTTCCGGTGGCTATACTTGCAGCTTCCTCCCAATTAAACACAGCTATTGACGCACATAACGCAAAGATAACTGTAACTACTGTAATGGAGAAAGTTGATTCTACCAGATTGTCGCCAACTGGAGACAGTTTGTATTATTACTTAAATGACAGTTTGCTGTATGTAGAAAAAATACTAAGTGGAGGCAACGAAACATTTACTTTAGTTGATTCCATACTAACCGTAACTGACAATCAAGGTGTGGTAGATGTGGACATAAAAAGCGCATACGACAACACAGATGACCAGCAATTAACTTTATCTAACGACACTTTATATTTAGAAAACGGGGGATTTGTAATTATTCCGGCAACTGGCTCTGATACTTCTGCAACCAATGAATTGCAAGTTTTATCTTTTAGTAATGATACCTTGTATTTAACACAGGGGGGAAATGTTTATTTAGGCAATTACAATGTAGATACAAGTGGTTATAATAGAAATTTTTACATCAGCAATGACACCTTATATTTACAAGACGACCTAAGTGTAAAAAGCGTTGTGCTTACAAGTTATGTAAATACAGATGACCAACAAATAACCATATCTAATGATACTATATTTTTAGAGGATGGAGGTAGCGTAAAACTACCTATTACCGGAGTGGATTCAACCAGACTTAACACAGGTAGAGATTCGTTAATATATTATTTCGATGGAGTTGTTTTAGGTAAGCAAGCTATAATTACATACACCGATAATTTAACTATACTTGGTAATGGTACAAGCGCTAATCCACTATATGTAGATTCGCTTTTGTTTGTTACTACAAACGCCTTAAATGATTCGCTGACAAACTTTACAACAATAATAGACAGCACAAGACTTAGTAGCAGCGGAGATAGCTTGCTGTATTATCAAAATGGTGTGTTAATTGGTTTTGATACGTTAAGTAAAGGCAACGGTATTTTCCAAGAAAAATACATCGGAGATGGCATTTCTAACAACTTGTTAATAACAGCATACAATGGTCTTTTACCAGATGACAAGCAAGATATTTTAGTTTATAGAAATGGTATATTTATAGACCAAGAATATATAGTTTCTTTAGACCAAGTCAATGGTGTAGTTCAACTGTCATTTACACCACAAGCAGGAGATAGAATGATGATAGTGTGGTTTACTGGAACAGTAGATGTGCAAGTTGGTGGTGGTATAGATAGTGTATTTACAGATAGCACTATGTATGGTAATGGTACACTACTTTATCCTTTAGGTGTTAATCAAGACTTTATGGCAACTAAAGATTATGTAGATGCACAGTTTATTGCCGCAGGTTCTGGAGATATTACAGGGGTAAATGAAGGTATAAACCCAGAACTTGAGTATGGACTGCTTGGTGGTGGAGATGTAGGTAGCGTAGAAATAAGGGTAGATTCAAGTATTATTGCTGCTAAGTCTTGGGTTATAGCACAAAATTATGGAGATATAGATTCTGTAAATGCAGGATATGGCTTATTAGGTGGTGGAGATGTAGATAATGTCACTTTATCGGTTGACACAACCACAATGGCTACAATAAACTATGTTAATTCACAGGGCTTTTTAACTGCTAATGATTCAATAACTTTATCTGGTGATGTAGTAACTGTAAAAAACACTACTGACTTTACCTTAGAAGTTACTGAGGCAGATAATATAGAAGGTGGTGGCGCAGGAGATTTATTGTATCAATCAACAGCTAATACAACTGCGTTTTTAGACTTGCCCGCAATTCAACTTACAAATACAAAAGTCTTAGTAAACGGCTCTGCCGCACCTTTTTGGCAAGATAAAACAGATGTAACAGTAGGTAGCGCATTAAAATTAGATACAGCAAGAACTATAAATGGGGTAGCTTTTGATGGAACACAAAACATAACTATACCTATAAATACTTCTGAGTTTTTAATAGCAGGAGATTATTTAAGCGGAAACAATTTTGATGGTTCAGTAGAAACTATTTGGGATGTAGATACTGCAAGTCTAAGACCTTGGGTAGAAAGTTTATCTTCTACTCTAAGTAACTTAATTATTTCATCAGCAGGTAATGGAGCAACAAGTCCCGTGTATTATAACGGTAGTCAATCTTATACAATTAGTTACAATACTATTGGCGCACCAAGTGTAACAGGAGATAACGCAGGAGGTACTTGGAATATAGATATTAGTGGCAATAGTGCAACAACTACTAAGTTAGATACAGCAAGAACTTTTCAGATTGCAGGCGATGCAGTAGCAGCAAATGGTGCAGCAGTACAGTTTGATGGTACAGCAGGTGTACAACTTGAAATTGATGGTATTAATGCTTCTTTTTTAACTACTGGTACTGTACCACAAAATAGGCTTAGTGGCTTTTACAATATTAGGTCTGCAATAACCGATGCTGTAGAATGGGATAGTGTATTAAATAAGCCATTAACTTTTAACCCAAGCGCACATACACACCCACATACAGATATAACAAGTAAAGACCCGTATTATGTAGATACAGCTAATAATCAGTTTATATTTGGACAAAAGATATTTAATGACGAGCTAACTGTACTTAGCAAAATATCCACAAGTTACCTATTAAATGTAGTAGTTGGAGATGCCGCAGGAAATAGTCTTAACGGCACAAGTAAATTTAATACTCTGTTAGGTACTGCAGCAGGGTACAACTTACGAGATGCAGATACATCAAATGTAGTTATAGGTTATTATGCAGGTGTAAACTTACGAGGTGGAGAGAATTTAATAATAGGAGAAAATTCTTTATCAAGTTTTGGTATCAATACTCACAAAAGTGTAGCACTTGGAGCAGAATCTAAGCTAACAAATAACTCTGTAAATGAAATTGCAATAGGGTTTGATGCGCAAGGCATAGGAAGCAATACAGCTACAATAGGTAATTCAATAGAAAAGTTTAAGGTAAATAACTATGTATTTAATACAGACCAAGTTCCTGTTAATGGATATGTTTTAACTTACAATAGTGGCAATGGACTTATAGAATTACAAAGTCCATCCTCTGGAACAGTTATAACCACAGAGTCGGTTACTTTTAATAATACAGGCTCTGGAGCAAACAGTGGTTCTTCTTTTAATGGTAGCACTCCGTTAACAGTAAGTTATAATACAATAGGAGCGCCTTCAACGACTGGCGTTAATGCTACAGGAGAATGGGATATAGATATTACTGGAAGCGCTAACTTTGCAGCGACCAGCACAACATCACAATTTACTAACTTCCCAAAGGTAAACAATACACAAACATCATCTAATATAAACTACGACCTTTTATTTGCTGATTTTACAGGAACGAGTGACTACTATAATGTCAATTCTATAAACGGTAAAATAACATACAATCCGAATACTGGTTATTTTAGGATGAATAATTATTTATTTTTAGCAGGTCAATCTTTAGCAGGTACTGAAGGGTACTTTTTAAAGTATGACGGAAATAAAATATTCTTAGATGCAGTAACACATCCAGATACTGTAACTAATGCAGATAAGTTATATATGGGGTTTGGCGGTGACCAAAATTACAGTTTAGTGTTTACAAGCGCACAAGGTGTAGGTTATCAGTCATTTATAACAACCGCAGGGGATTTTACATACAACCCAAGCCAAAAAAAGTTAAAGTTTGGAAATTATGTTTTTGATGGTAGCCAAGATACAATAGGATTAGATGGTCAAGTATTAACTTATGTTGCTGATAGTAATAAGATATTATTACAACCTTCTGCTGCTTCAACACACCAAGTTGTCTTAAATCTAAATATTAGTGGACAGAAACTTATCGGCTACTCTGCTATACCTTATAACGTAAGAGGTTGTAGTGTTGAATCTATTACAATAGGAGGCAATTTAACTGACTGTACTAATTGTGATTGGACTGTAAACGTAGGAAGCGAATCTGGTGGTGTATTTACCACAAGTTATACCATACCTATTTCAATTACTGACTTTACTGGAAACAAACCATTTTATGGTTCAGCTACATTTAGCCAGACAATTACAAGTTCTCACGAATTATTTCAATTAATTCCTCCCATAGCAGGCATATCAGCCTTAACAAATGTAAGTGCATCATTTTATATTGAATGTAATTAATATGAGAAAAATACTTTATATACTGTTGTCTTTTATAGCTGTAAGTGTAAGCGCACAAATAGAACAGCCAAGGATTAAGTTTGACCAAGTTATTAAAGATAGTACAGGTTCTGGCAGAATTGTAATAAGTTCATTGACTGATAGTAATATGATATATAGTGCAGACTTTTATATAAATACTGTAGATTCCTTATTAATACTTTTTGGCGATACTGTACAAGCAGGAAGTGCTGTTGATGCCGCACAAGTTAGAGATATAATATTTGCTACTATTGATGCAGGTTTAGGTGTAGAAATAGACACAAGTAGTCAACTTGGCATACTTACTATACAAAGTTTAAGTGTAGAAGATTCTGTTTATAACGGTACAGGAAATTTAATTGCAAAAGGTACACCATTATATGTAGTTGGAATACAGGGCAACTACTGGTCAGTA
>Ga0070746_10000524_pt1 | contig 22800 bp, 22 predicted proteins | sample VirMetDEL_Mar_21_FD_77016 | JGI IMG/M metagenome (GOLD analysis project Ga0070746, IMG submission 77016) | Aqueous microbial communities from the Delaware River and Bay under freshwater to marine salinity gradient to study organic matter... | ecosystem: Environmental > Aquatic > Marine >...
AAGAGATGCTTGGAATTCTTTAGTGATGAGTAAAGGTTGTCCTAAAGAAATAAAAGAGGCCAACAAAAAAGACTGTAACAAATTAAGAGAAGATGGTGCAGTTGTTGAAGTTGGAGAAAACGATACTTTGATAATTCAAAAGTTACAAAGTGAAGATGAAAAGTTTGGCATCTTTGGTTACTCTTACTATTTAAGTAATAAAGATAAAGCAATCGCTCACACAATTGAGGGTGTTAAAATATCTTTAGAAGGTATACAAGATGGTTCTTATCCAATCAGTAGACCTTTATACTTTTATGTTAAGAAACAACACATTGGTGTAATACCAGGTGTTGAGGAGTATGTAAAATCATTTACATCTAAAAGAGCAATTGGACCTAGAGGTTACCTAACAGACTTAGGTTTAATACCTTTGGCAAATCCACAAGAAGCAATCACTCCCGTAAAATAAAAATATAACCAGCGTTGTATAAATAATGCAATGCAACAAGAATTAGAATACAACGCTGGTAACTTCCAAGAGTATGACTATGAGTGCGAATTTATAGATTGTGAGTGGCGACAAATTTACAATCCAGACCTGTATGAAACACATATCTCATATAAATAATCCTATCGTTCAGCCAATAGGCCGGAAGTAGGCAATGCCGAAGGAACGCACCTAACTTTAACTAAAGGAGGGTGTAATGATAGACAGATTCACCCATTTATGGAAAATGAGAAACAAGGAACAAAACTTGTTATCAAAAGCTAAAGCATTGTTTAGTGCAAGAAGCGAAGTTGACATAAATGCAAATGGAACATCTGGTTATGTAGTAAAACACGGTACAAATAAAGGTAAAGTGTTATCACATAGACCAACCAAGTCCACAAATAATTGGTAAATAAAAACCCCCTAGTAGAAATACTAGGGGGAAAACAAAAAGAGAAATTAAATTGTTATCTTAAATAGAGAGGGCCTGTCCATTGAATTGGATAATTACCGGCAAGAACATTACCTCTTGGTGAATTTAAAGCAGGCGCAGCCCAACTGGCCGCTTTCAACACATCACCCTTTTTAAAATGTTTAAAGTCTTCTTTAACAATAAAAGAGTGAACTGAGTTTCTATTAATAACTTTAATGAATTTTTTACCTGGTCGTACTCTCCAAGAATTTTCAAATTCATTTTTCATATTATCGTTGTCGATAAAATCTTTATAATCAACGTTACAAGCGTTAATCATATTTTGTATACCTTCGTCTAAGGTTTTAGCTGATTGAACTTTTTGCATAGTTAAGCCGCCTTTCTCATTAATGAATAAGGAACTCTCCACTGAGCACCTTCAGATTTAATTTTAGCCTTGGCATTACCAAGAGCTTCAATAACACCTTTGTGTTTACGACCATTAGGTCTACCAAAGATTACTTCGTCACCTATGGCAAAGGCTCTAACTTTAGCCATTTTTACCATTTCAGATAAAATGTCTAATTCTTTTTCAGACATCTTATTAACGTTTTCTTTAAGTTTAATCCAAAATTGAGGGTTGTTTTTCATAGTTTAGTCCTTTCTTTAACTATTGATTCTTATAATAAAGGTTTTTATTCAAATTGTCAAGCGAAATCATAATATAAATTATCATAACACCTGAAAATATACCAAAAGCTGCAAAACCAGCGCCTATTAAGAAGTTATTTGCTTCAATAGCGCCTACGGCAAATACCATTGAGAATACAAATAGAACTCCAAGAGTGTTCATTGTAAAATTAAGTAGTTTTTTCATAATTATCCTTTGTTTTTTGTTTATATACATACTATACCACAACTAAATAGATAAGTCAAGTAAAAAATTCAAAAAAAATAAAGAAAAAAGCGAGTAAAATCAACAAAAAATGAAGTATTTTGTTCTTATTTTGTTCTTTTTTACGATTTCCTGTCAAAATTCAGTGAAAAATTGTAAAATTAAACCAAATGTTAAAGAAATTGCCGAATCAGCAATAGAAAATCATCAAAATTTAACGGAAACTGAGTGGAGAAGTGCGGATTTGATCTGTGAATACTGATAAATACAATTATGACTTATTGCAACAATTGTGGACACGAATCTCACTGTGGAAATCGCTATTCTGTAACAGATATCGACATTACTACAAAAGAATCTTACGAAAGAGAAGTTTGTCCTCATTGTAATTGTAAAAAGTGTATAATAACAATAGAAGACGAAGAAAAATATAACATAGAAAGTTAATTATGGCAAAAATGAGATTATTTAAGTTTTGGAATGAAGCTGGTGATGAAAAAGAAAAAGAAGAAGTTAGTTTGAAGAAGGCTATTAAAGCTGTACAAGGTGATTTTAAAGATAAAACTATCAATGTTGAATACATTAGTAAAAAGGGCAAAGAAATGTGCCATTCTGTAATAATACCAATTGGTAGAAAAATAAGACAAGCAATTTTACAAGAAAAAAGAAGAGAAGCTTTAAAGGCTGCTAAGGCTAGATAATGCCAGGTATCAGTAGAAGTGGTGACGAAGCCGGAGGTACATTAAGTGCTTCGCAATCGACAGTAAAGGTAAATAGTAGAGCAGTTATTAGAAATGGCGATGCAGTTGCTGGTCACGGTATCTTTCCACATATTCCCCAAACAGTGGTTGCTTCAAATCAATCAAAAGTTAAGATTGGTGGAGTTTTAGTAGTAATAGCAGGAGATCCAGCAGCTATTTGTGGTGAACCAGCATCAGGTTCAAATAATGTGTCAATAGGTTAGTAAAAACTTTATAAATATTACCGTTATGCCAAATTTCGATTCATCTACTACTAACAAAAGCCAAAGAGCTAACGTTACGTACAAAGATTTAGACTTAGATTTTGGTCGAAATATGGCGACAAATGACGTAAATAAATTAACAGACGTTAACGCAGTAAAAAGAAGTGTTAGAAATTTAATTAACACATCTCACTACGATAGACCTTTTCATCCAGAATTAGGTTCTAGTGTGAGAGCAATGTTATTTGAACCTATGTCACCTCTTACTGCTTTAAATTTACAAAGAAAAGTACAAGAAGTGCTTATAAATTTTGAACCAAGAATTAAATTAGTACAAATTACAGCTAATCCTGATATTGATAGAAATTCTTACCAATTGAGAATATACTTTTATGTTGTAGGTTCGGATAATTTAGTAGAAGTAGAAACATTTTTAGAAAGATTAAGATAAAATGGCCAGTAATAAATTAGAAATTTCAGATTTTGATTTTGACGCAATTAAATCAAATTTAAAAACATTCTTACAAAGTCAATCAGAATTTCAGGACTATAACTTTGAAGGTTCAGGTTTTGCAATTCTCTTAGACACACTAGCATACAACACACATTACCTAGGATTTAACGCTAATATGTTGGCGAATGAAATGTATTTAGATTCAGCTGACATAAGAAAAAATATTGTATCATTAGCTAAGATGTTAGGCTACACACCTTCATCCGTTAGAACATCAACGGCAACAATAGACGTTACTGTAAATGATGGTTCAGGTGCTTCAATCACAATGCCAAAAGGAACATCATTTAATACTTCAGTTGAAGGCACATCATATCAATTTGTTACTAATGAAGCTATTACAACAACACCTACTGAAGGCATTTATAAGTTTTCAAATGTTCCTGTTTACGAAGGCACTTTAGTAACTTTTAGATATACAAATGATAACTTAGATCCAGATCAAAGATTTTTAATACCTTCAGAGTTTGCTGATACAAACACTTTAGTTGTAAAAGTTCAAACAAGTGTTTCTGACTCAACTACATTTACATACACTAAAGCAAATGGTTTACAAAATGTTGGTGCAACTACAAGATCATATTTTTTACAAGAAGCTGAAAATGGAAAATTTGAAGTTTATTTTGGTGATGGTGTTTTAGGTAAATCTTTGGATACAGGCAACATTGTAATATTAGAATATATTGTTTCAAACGTTGACGCAGCTAATGGTGCTTCAAGTTTTTCTATTAATTCAACTATTGCAGGATTTTCAGATTTAACAGTTGTTACAAAATCTAATGCTTCAGGTGGTACACCAGCAGAATCAAAAGAGTCTGTTAGATTTAATGCACCTCTTTCATATTCAGCTCAAAATAGAGCAGTTACAACAAATGATTATGAAACTATAGTAAGATCAATTTATCCTAGTGCTCAATCAGTAAGTGCTTGGGGTGGAGAAGATGATGAAACGCCATTATACGGAGTTGTAAAAATAGGTATAAAACCTCAATCAGGTTCTACTTTAACTGATACAACAAAAGAAAGTATCGTTCAACAATTAAAAACATATAATATAGCTTCAGTTAGACCACAAATAGTTGATCCTGAAACCACTTCAGTTATCTTAACATCAAATATAAAATTTGATGAAAAGTTAACAACAAAAACTTCAGATACATTGAAGTCAAATGTAATTACTACTTTAACTAATTATAATACATCTACATTACAAAAATTTGATGGTGTGTTTAGATATTCGAAAGTTGTAGGACTTATAGACAATACAGACACAAGTATAATTTCAAATATTACAACTATAAAAATAAGAAAAACGTTTACACCTACATTAAATTCATCTACAAGATATGATGTATATTTCAGAAACGCATTATATAATCCACATTCTGGCCACAAAGCAGATCAAGGTGGTATTTTAGAAACTTCAGGTTTTAAAATTACAGATGATACAACTGTGTATTACTTAGATGATGATGGTCAAGGAAATGTTAGACGTTATAGTTTAGATGGTTCAGTTAGGGTATATGCGAACAATACACAAGGTACAATTAATTATTCAACTGGTCAAATAAGAATTAACTCATTAAGTATTGCTTCATTGGAAAATATTAGAAGTCAAACAACAAGCGTTTTAGAATTGACTGTTAAACCTAATTCAAATGATATTGCACCAGTAAGAGATCAGATTATAGAAATAGACGTTTCTAATTCTTCTATAACAGTTGAAACAGATACTTTTGTAGGAGGTTCTGCTGATGCTGGTGTAGGTTATACGACAACATCAAGTTACTAGGAAAGTAAATGGCAAAGTTTACTGATAAAATATCAAATCTTTTAAACTCACAACTACCAGATTTTGTAGTTGAAGATCACCCAAAGTTTCTTCAGTTCTTAAAAAGTTATTATACTTTTATGGAATCTGCCGAATTAACTTTGACAGATATTCAAACTACAGATGGCATACAATTAGAAACAGAAACAAATCAACAAAATGAATTAGTTTTAGATGGTTCACGTATAGATACAGATAGAACACAGTTAGACTCTGGTGATAAAATATTATTAGAAAGTTCGTCTTTTGGTAAATTTACTAGAGGTGAAACGGTAACCGGTCAAACTTCAAATGCTACAGCAACAATTTTAGGTGAAGATTTAAATAACAATAGATTATTCATATCAGCACAAGATAAATTTATAGAAGGAGAAATATTAGTAGGTTCTAGTTCAGCTGCTTCAGCAACCATAAATTTATATCGTCCTAATCCAGTAAATTCAATACAAGAGTTATTAAGCTTCAGAGATCCTGATAAAGTAATTTCTAACTTCTTAACTAAATTCAGAAATGAATTTTTAAATTCAATACCAGAAAATTTAACAGAGAGTATTGATAAGAGAACATTAATAAAAAATATTAAATCACTTTACAGACTAAAAGGTACACAAAGTGGTCATCAAATATTTTTTAGAATGTTATTTGGTTTAGAATCTTCTACAACTTATCCTAGAGAACAAATACTAAGAGTATCAGATGGTAATTGGAGTACATCAACAATTATCAGAGCAATAGGTACAGTAGGCAATACTTCAAATTTAATTGGTAGAACAATATCAGGACAAACCACAGGCGCAAGTGCGTTAGTTGAAAATGTATTTAAATTTCAAATTGGTGCAGATGAAGTTTCAGAATTTGTTTTAAACAAATCTAGTATATCAGGTACTTTTCAAGTTGGAGAAATTATCAGAGCTACAAGTTCAGATGAATCAGATATTTTTATTAAAGCAACAATTACAGGATTACCAGATAATGCAACAATAACAAATGACGGTAGTTTATATACAATTGGTGATACTGTATCTTTAACTGCTGGTGGACAAGGCGCAATTATTCAAGTAAATGATATTGGTCGAGGTAGCATTACAGAAATATTAATAGATGATAATGGTTCTGGATATGAAATAGGTGATAGTGTTGTTTTCAATAATACAGGCACAGGCGGTGGAGCTGCTGTTGCAAAAGTTTCAGTTGTTAACGGTGGATTCACACAAGAAGAATCTACATCTACCGTTGACGATCACATAGTTTTAGAAGATGAAACTGTAAGAGGTGATCCTTACACAGGAAATAAAATCGTACAAGAATCTGGTTCAGGTGATATTACAGATGTTAGAATTATAAATGGCGGTAGTAACTATAGTAAAACACCTACATTAACAGTTTCAAGTTCAGGTGGTTCAGGTGCAAGTCTAGTAGCATATGGTTCAGAAATAGGAAGAGTATTAGATTTAAAAACTATTGAATCAGGAAAAGGTTACGAAAATTCTCCTACACCTCCAACTTTATCTTTACCGACAAATGTTTTATTTAAAGATATAACAGGAGGATTTACTGTAGGTGAAACAGTTACAGGTTTAGATTCTTCATCTTCAAGCGTAACAGGTACCATTGTTAGTATAGATACGGATAGAAACGTTTTAAAATTAAGTTCAGTTTCAGGAACTTTTGATACAGAAACAATTATAGAAGGCAATACATCTGGTGCAACTTGTGTTGTTTTAAAATTGGATGAAGCTACAGCCTCTACAACTGTAGTATCACAATTAGAAACAGCAGGTACTTACATAAACCAAGACGGTCATATTTCTGAATCAACAATGAGAATACAAGATAGTTTATTGTATCAGGATTTTTCTTATGTGTTGAGTGTAGGAAGATCAATCACAGAATGGAGAGATTCATTTAAATCAACTATGCACAGTGCTGGTTTTTATTTCATAGGTCAAGTTAATATTGAATCACAATTAAATTTACAAATTAGAAATGTAACTACATTAAATTCTGGTGCTGAGGGCACACCAATACAAGATATATTAAATACACTATTTACTACACTCTTTGGTAGAAGATTAGGAACAGAAACAGATGGTACAACTTTAAGTTCAAATCCTCAATTGGGTGTCGGTGTTATACCAGGAGATAGTACAATTACACAACTAGGCGCTGGTGAGAGAGATGTTACATTAACACAAAAAGTAACTTTAAAATTACCAAATTATAAAGAAGTTACCACTTATAGAAATAACTCTACAAGATTCGGTGTGGGTGTTACAGGTCCTATGTTTAAAACATTAAACAAACATTTACTAGGAACTAACTTTGGTAGTCAAATTAGAATTGAACAATTGGCAGATTTGAGTTTAGAAAGTACCAAAAATACATCTCTATACTCAATAACACCAACCTTTGATGATTATCAACAAAGAATTAAAATTAACTTTGCGATACCATCTGAAATCGGTGAGAAAGATAATAATAGTTTTGATGAAACAAATATTACTTTTGATACAGATTCATATAAATTTGATGTCGCTTAACGGTATAAATAGTATTATTAGAAATTAAAAGATATGGCAAAACAAACAGTAAATATAGGAACAGTCGCAAATGACGGTACTGGTGACGCAATCAGAACCGGTGGTGATAAGATAAATGATAATTTTAACGAACTATATGCTCATCTAGGAGGAGATACTCTTCCTTCAACTATTAAGATTGATTATAGATCACCTACTAATACAGGACAATCTGGTGATGTACCAGGTTTAATTACATACGATAACTCTCATTTATATGTTTGCACAGGTACATATGACGGTACAACAGTAATTTGGAAAAGGATTACAATAAGCTCATATTAACATTATAAATATTGTAAAAGGAATAACGAATGGCAGCGATTATAACAAATAAATTTAGAATCCACAACTCAGAGCAGTTTGTGGAATCTTTTTCAGAGGCTTCACCAAATGTATATTATTTGGGAATAGGAAGACCACAAGATTTTACCACTTCAACAAGAGGTGACAGTAGAACCGAAAATGAAGGTTCAGACGTTTCACCAATCACACCAGTTGATTCAGTTGCAGATGAATTTTATGTCTATGATGATTTACTAGCTGCCAAAAAAGTAACATCTACAGATGTATCATATGTTATTCCAAGAAGAAACTGGACTACAGGTACAGTTTACGATTACTATAGACACGATTATGGTAACAGAATTACAGGAACAACTACTACACAAACAAGTGATAGCAGTGCTTCTACTTTATGGGATTCAACTTTTTATGTAGTATCAGCAGATTATAACGTATATAAATGTTTAGATAATAATAACGGTGCAGCTTCAACTGTAGAACCTACAGGTACATCAACATCTATTTTAACAACTGCTGACGGATACAAATGGAAATATATGTACTCATTATCTGCTTCACAACAAGTTAACTTTTTATCAACTGACTTTATGGCAGTTGCAACAGACTCAACTGTTTCATCAGCTGCGACAGACGGTGCAATTAACATTGTAAAAATTAAAACTGCTGGTTCAGGTGCTACAGTAAATTCTACATTTACAGGTATTGCAATTAGAGGTGACGGTTCAGGTGGTCAGGTTTCTGTAACAACTTCAGGTGGTGCAGTAACAGCCGTTACAGTTACCAATGTAGGTTCAGGTTACACTTACGCTTATATTAGAAACGCTGACATTGTATCAGCCGGTGCAACAGACTTAACAGGTTCTGAAATAGATTGTATTATAGAACCAAAAGGCGGACACGGTTTTAATGCAGTTAAAGAGTTGGGTGGATATTACGTAATGTTAAATACTAATTTTGAAGGCGCAGAAACATCAAACTCAGGTGACTTCACAACTGCTAACAATTTTAGAAGAATAGCTTTATTAAGAGATCCAGAATCATCAGGATCAGCTGCAAGTGCAAATACTTTAAGAGGTATGAAAGCAGTTAGATTTGCAGCTTCACCAACACCAGGTTCATTTACTGTTGATGAAGAAATCAATCAGGCAACTACATGTGCTGTTGGTAAAGTAGTAGAATGGGATTCAACAAATAGAATTTTATATTACATACAAACAAGATTTAATGACGAAGGAGTTGATAGTAACGGTAATTTAACTGCTTTTTCAGGTACAAATGTTATTACAGGTCAAGGTTCAAGTGCTACAGGTACACCATCAGGCACAACTGAAACTGTTGATAGTATAGCATTTACTTCAGGTTATGCCGGTGCTGAAATTGATGCTGACTCAGGTGATGTTATCTATGTAGAAAACAGAGCACCGATTACAAGAGCTTCAGATCAGACAGAAAACGTTAAATTAATTATTGAATTTTAGAGAGGAATAAATGCCAAGTCCAACTGACTTTAACCTCACGCCTTATTATGATGACTTTACGGAGAGTAAAAAGTTTCACCGTATTTTATTTAGACCAGCGTTTGCTGTTCAGGCGAGAGAGTTAACACAATCACAAACTATATTACAAAACCAAGTAGAGAGAATGGGAGACCATTTTTTCGAAAAAGGTGCTATGGTTATTCCAGGTGAAATCGGATATGATTTAAAATATTATGCAGTAAAGTTATCAGCAAAATCAAACTCAACAATTTCGAATTATATAGGTGTTGTTTTAACAGGTGCAACATCAGGCATTAAAGCAACCGTTGTAAATGCAACTGCTACAGATGGAACTGATCCAGATACTTTATTTGTAAAATATAACCAATCAGGTACTAACAATACAGATAGCGTATTTGCTAATGGCGAAACTTTAAATTGTACAATAAGTGGTTCAGCAGAAACAGCTACAGTTGACACAACAGCAACAGGTTCAGCTGCTGAAGTACAAGAAGGTGTTTATTACATTAATGGATTTCAAGTACAAGTTTCAAATCAAACAATAATCTTAGACAAATATACAAATACACCAAGTTACAGAGTAGGTTTAACTGTTACAGAATCTTTTGTAACTTCAAATGATGACGCAACATTAACAGACAATGCGGCTGGTTCTTCTAACGAAAATGCTCCAGGTGCTCATAGATTTAAAATAGATTTAACACTTGCTAAGAAAACTTTAACAAGTACCGAAGATTCAAATTTCGTAGAATTATTAAGATTAAATGAAGGTTTATTACAAAATAGAGTTAGAACAACTGACTACGCTGTAATCGAAGATACTTTTGCTAGAAGAACATTTGACGAATCTGGTGATTACTATTTAAAACCTTTTGATATAGATATTAGAGAACACTTAAAAGATGGCACAAGTTCAGACTTAGATATTCAAAGAGGTATTTACACAGCAGCTAATGGTGGTTCTTCAACAAAATTAGCAATTGGTTTATCTCCAGGAAAAGCATATGTAAAAGGTTATGAAATAGAAAAGTTAACAACTTCTTATGTTGATGTAGATAAGGCAAGAGATTTTGATACACAACAAAATTTTAATACTAGATTTGACATTGGAAACTTTATTAATGTAACAAATGTTTATGGTGCACCTGATGTAGGATTTGTTTCAGGTGTTTCTGAGGCATTTGCTAATGTAAATTTATATAAAGAATCTACTTCAAGTAGAGGTACTGAAAATGCAGGTTCAGGTTCTAGTATTACACAAATAGGTAGAGCAAAATCAAAAGGCTTTGAATATTCATCTGGTACTGCTTCATCAAATATATTTGCAAGTTCAAGTTTAACAAGTGCTGTTTACAAACACTATCTTTTTGACTTTGTATTATTTTCTCATTTAAATATTAGAACATCACAAGGATTTACAACAGGTGAAGTTGTAACAGGTGGTACTTCAGGTGCAACTGGTGTTGTTCAAAGTATTTCAACTGATACAGACGAAACAATTAGTGGCGCAACAGCAGCTGATCCTGTAGTTATCACAGCAACAGGTCATACATTAAAAGAAGGACAACAAGTTACTATTTCAGGTGTTTCTGGTATGACAGAATTAAATGGCAATGTTTACACAGTTAGAAATCCAGGCACAAATGACTTTCAATTATATGACACAGATGGTACAACTTCAATTGACGGTTCTGGCTTTAGTGCATATTCTTCAGGTGGTGTAGCAGGTCACGGTGTTGTAGTAATATCAAATGTTAAGGGAGAATTTGTAACAGGAGAAACAATTACAGGTGGCACTTCTTCAAATACAGCAGTTATTCAATCAGACGCAGTTGGTTTAAAAGGTGTTACTAACTTTGATATTGTTGATTTAAAACAAATAGGACAACCAGGTGGTGGTGATAGTGTAACTTATACTGCTGATGTATCATTAGATAGTACAAATGGAGTTAACACACAAATTACAGGAACAATAGACATAGGTTCAGGTTCTGCTGATGTTCAAGGTATTAGTACAAGATTTACGGAAGACTTAAAAGTAGGTGACTCTATTTCATTTACAAATGATAGTGGTAATACCGAAACAAAAATAGTGGAAGCAATTATATCAGATACGAGTTTAACTTTATCAACAGTATCAGCAGCTGCTTCAACTAAAACAATTGTTACAAGAAGAAGAACTAAAATTCAATCACCTGAAAAAAATATTTCTATATTTAAATTACCTTATCAAAATATTAAAACTTTAAAAACTACTTCAAATTCAGGTTTATCTGACACTAATTTTTCAGTAAGACGACAGTTTACAGATACATTATCATCCGAGGGTATTGCTACAATAACTGCTGGTACAAATGAAACTTTTGTTGGTTTAAGTGAAAAAGATTTTTATGTTACAATCACAGCGACAGGTTCGGGTGGTACAGGTGCTGTTGGTGATGTTTTATCATTAACAGGAAATAACCACGAAGGTGATGATATCTTTACAAGATCAGGTTCACCTACAGGTAAAACATTAGAATTAGATTTTGGCGCTAACTATGCCGGACACGATATAAAAATTTTAGCAACAGTAAGTAGATCAGTTGCAAATTCAAAATCAAAAACATTAAACGAAGACCAAACCGTTGCTATATCAGATCAAACTACAATTGAAAGTGGTACTATTGGTTTAGGTAAGGCAGATGTTTATGTATTAAATAGAGTTTATATGTCTGCTGACTTTTCAACAAATGCAACAACAAGTGATACAGATATAACAAGCAGATTTAATTTAGATTCAGGTCAAAGAGATAATTTCTATGACATTGGTAGAATTGTATTAAAAGATGGCGAATTAGCACCTACAGGTAGATTACTAATTGACTTTGATTATTTCTCACACGGTTCTGGAGATTACTTTGATGTTGACTCTTATTCAGGTGTTATTAATTATGAAGATATTCCAAGTTACACTTCAGTAACTACAGGAGAAGTTTATCAATTAAGAGATGTTTTAGATTTTAGACCACGTGTTGATGACGCAAGTACAATTAATTCAGGTAATCAGGATAGAAGTTTTGATGGTACTGGTGCTTCGACAGTAGATGTGGTAAAATTTGAAACAGATGTAACAGCAGACTTTGAATATTATTTACAAAGAGTAGATAAAATCTTTTTAGATAAAGAAGGTAATTTCAAAGTATTAAAAGGTTCAAGTGCAAATACACCAGATATTCCTGGTAAGTTAGATAACGCAATGCACCTATACACATTATTTTTACCTGCTTACACATTGGATATTGCTGATGTGGGTATCGAAGCAGTTGATAATCGAAGATATACAATGAGAGATATTGGTAGATTAGAAAAGAGAATTGAAAACGTTGAATACTATACTCAACTTTCACTATTAGAACAATCAGCACAATCTTTACAAATACAAGACGCTGACGGTTTTGATAGATTTAAAAACGGATTTATAGTAGATAATTTTACAGGTCACAATATTGGTGACGCCGGTAATACAGATTATAAGGTTGCTATCGATTATGCTAAAGGTGAAATGCGTCCTACTTTTAGTGAAGACGCTATCTCATTAATAGAAAGAGATGATGATGGTACAGCAATTGTAGCTGCAGATAGAACAGATTCAAATTATCAAAAGACGGGTGATTTAATAACACTGCCATACACAGAATCAACTTTAATAGATCAACCTTATGCAAGTAAAACTGTTAATGTAAACCCATTTGGTATATTTACATTTATTGGTTCTATTAAATTAACACCACCAAGTGATGAATGGAAAGAAACTGAGAGAGCGCCTGACCTAGTAATTAATAATGATGATGGAAGTTGGGATACTTTAGTTAAAGAATCTGGTAATCCAAACTTACAATCAGTAGAATTAGGTACTATTTGGAATGAATGGCAAAATCATTGGACAGGTGTTTCATCAACTAACTCAACTGAAACATATAGAAGAAGAGCTGGTCACGGTTGGGCAGTTATGCAACGTGATATTCAAACTACAACTAGAACAGGTACAAGAACACGTACAGGTATTAGACAAGTATTAGTTCCTAAAACTATTACTCAAAACGTAGGTGATAAAGTTTTATCTATTGCATTTGCACCATTTATTAGAAGTAGAACATTAACATTTGAAGCTACAAGATTAAAACCAAATACAAGAGTTTATCCTTTCTTTGATAATGAAGACATATCTTCTTATGTAACACCAGACAGTGGTTCACTAGGTGGTAATTTAGTAACAGACGCTAACGGTGCTGTTTCAGGTACTTTTGCAATACCTGATCCTAAAGTAGATTCTAATCCTAGATGGAGAACAGGTGAAAAAGTTTTTAGACTTACAAGTTCATCAACAAACGATTTAACAGAAGCACCAGATACAGCTGCTAATACAGAATATTCAGCAAGAGGTACAATTGAAACTGTACAAAATACAATTATTTCTACGAGAACAGCAGGTGTAGAATTTAGAGCAACAAATGAAACAGAAAATGTTGTACAAACAAGTATTCAAAGAGGAGCTGCTAGACAAGTAGGTTACCACGATCCTTTAGCTGAAACATTTATGATTGATGATGAAGGTGGTGTATTCTTAACATCTATTGATATTTACTTTAGTTCTAAAGATGATAATATTCCTGTAACCTTACAAGTTAGAAATACAGTCAATGGTTATCCTGGACAAAAGATATTACCTTTCTCAGAGGTAACATTAAATCCTAGTTCAATAAACACAAGTACAGACGGAACAACAGCAACAACATTTACTTTTGAAAGTCCAGTTTACGTACAAGAGAATACTGAATATGCTTTTGTTCTTATGGCAAATACACAAGAATATAACGTTTATGTTGCTAGAATGGGACAAACAGCTTTAAATTCTGATAGAACAATATCAGCACAACCATATGCTGGTGTATTCTTTAAATCTCAAAACGGTGTAACTTGGACTGCCGATCAAAACGAAGATATTAAATTTAAAATTAAAAGAGCAGAATTTAGCAATGTTACAGGTACAGTTACTTTAACAAATGATACTTTACCTACAAGAACATTAAAAAATAATCCTTTAAGAACAACAAATAGTTCAGGTGTTATTAGAGTTTTCCATCCAAACCACGGTATGCACGGTACATCAAACAATGTTACAATTTCTGGTGTTGCTTCAGGCACTTACAATGGTATTTCACACTCTGATATTAACGGAACATATACAAGTATTTCAAATGTAACTTTAGACAGTTACGATATTACTACAAGTGGTACTGCTACAGCAACTGGTGATGTTGGTGGTACAACAGTAGTTGCAACACAAAATAGAACATTTGATGTTTTAAATTTATCAGGTGTACAAACAATGCAATTACCTGGAACAAATGTAAATTATTATGTAAGACCTACAACTGGTCAATCAATCCACGGATCAGAATCAGAATTTAGTTTAACTTCTAACACAAATAAAATTGGTGTAGTAAAAGATGATAATATTTACTTTACATCACCTCAAGCAGTTATGAGTGAAATAAATGAAACAAATGAAATGTCAGGTAACAAATCATTCTGGACTATTTTAGAATTTTCAACAACTAATACTAAATTATCGCCTGTATTAGATACTCAAAGAATGAGTGCATTTACAATTACAAACAGATTAAATAATCCTACTACAGGTAATACTCCAGATTTTGTTGATGATATTGCTTCTACAGGAACATCAACAGCAGCTGTGTATTGTACAAAGTCTATAGCTTTAGAAAATTCATCTACATCTTTAGATGTTAGATTAACACAAAACGTAAGATCAAGTTCAAGTGTAAAAGTTTATTACAGAGTTTTAGGTGCTGAAGATGAACAAACAATTGATAATAAAAGTTGGATAGCATTTAATGGTGACGGTAGTGAAGACACAACTGTAACACCTGCTGAAGATGATACAACATTTAAAGAATACAAATATTCAGCTTCAGATATACACGACTTTACAACTTTTCAAATTAAAATTACATTGACTGGAGATGTATCATCATATCCACCTATTGTAAAAGATATGAGGGCTATAGCATTAGCAGTTTAAGATGGCAAAATTAAAAGTTGAAGGATTTACAAATTTAGTTAGAGATTTAAGTTCTTCAGCAATTGTAAATACAAATCAAAGTGAATACTTGTCTTATATGCGTAAAGTAAGAGCAAGACAAGAACAGAGTGATGAAATAAGAAGTGCTGTCAAAGAGATAAATACTTTAAAGATGGAATTATATGAAATTAAAAATTTGTTAAAAGAGGTAATTAAAAAATAATGGCTATAAGATCAGTTGCATCAACAGATACTATCGAAACATTTAGAACAACGTTTAATACGTTGGGGACAGATGTGGGAGATTTAGGTAATTTAAATACCTCTGATACATCTAATATTGTGGCTGCTTTAAATGAAGTAAGATCACAAACAAGCTCATTTTTTGTTGTAGATGAAAGTTCTACTTCTACTGAAATAGAAACGGGTGAAACATTGGGTATTACAGGTGGTACAAACTTAACTACTACTATATCTGGTGATACTCTTAATATAACTTTAAATACAACAATTACTGGTCTAACAAGTGTTTCTGCTACTACACTTACAGACGGTACGGCCACAATGTCTGGTGGTACTATAAATGCAACGACTATTACAGAAAATTCAATACAAGTTGCAACAAAACCTTTTGCTATTGCTCAAGCGATTGCTTTAGGATAACATAAATAGAGGATATAAATAAAAATAATATTCTTCTAAAACAAGAAAATTTATAAATATAGTTATAAAAGTTTATAAATATTGATATAAATAGTATTAGAAGAGAAAGTTAAAGGAAAAAAATAATGGCTAACGATTTTAAAAGATTTACCGCATCCAGTTTATCAAACAACACCGGTGCTTCCGCTGATGCTGTTTATACTGTGCCTGCTGGTTCTGGTTCTTCGGCGCTAGAATCAATTGTAATAGGTATCACAATTGCAAACAAAACTACAAGTGATAGAACATTTGATTTGTTTTTAGATAACTACACAGGTTCAGATGACGTTTATTTAGCTAAAGGTGTTTCTATTCCAGCAAACACTACAGTTGAATTTATGCAAGGTAACAAAATTGTTCTCCAAAACAGCGGTTCAGCTGGCGATGTACTTAGAGCAAGTGCAGACGCTGGTTCAGCATTAGATGTTGCCGTTTCTGTTTTAGAGGATGTATAATAACAGTTTTAAGGGATAAAAATGAGATACTTACCAGGATTTAAAGTGCCGACAAGTGTTAATAGAAGAAACTTTACAGGCGACGGATCAACTACAGGATTTACAATCACAAGCGGTATGACGGTTGATAAATTAATAGTTGACGTAAACGGTGTTGTACAACTTCCCACAACCAACTATACTATTTCCGGTACTACTTTAACTTTTGATAGTGCTCCTGTATCAGGTCATACTATTCATATAATAGAATTACCAGTTTAATGAAGAGGGATAAATAGAGATATGCCAAGACAAATTAGAGAACAAAACACAGATTTTGAATCAGATACTACGCAGTTACAATTACCAAGAGGTACAACTGCTCAAAGACCAAGTTCAGCTCCTGCTGGTGCTTTAAGATATAACACTACATTAGGTGCTATGGAACAATGGACAGGTGTGGCTTGGGATCCGATCTATGCAGCTCCTTCAATTTCAAGTATTTCATCATCAACAACAGGTCTTAACGAAGATGATAATGCTACGATTACTATTACCGGTGCAGGTTTTAACTCAGTTGACTCTGTAAAATTTTTAAACAATTCAGGTGGTGCAACATTATATACTGCTGGAACAGTTACTATTAATAGTGATACCGAATTAACTGCTGATTATGATGCTTCATTTTTTACAGCAGGTCAAACAATTGATATTCAAGTTTCTTCTACAGTTTCAGGTAAATCTGATATAAGTGCATCAGCATTTACAATTAATGCCGATCCGATTTGGTCAACAAGTGCAGGTTCTTTAGGAACAGTTGCAGACGGAAGCAGATCAGGATATTCAGTAACAGTTACAGCGACAGGCGGTACAGTTACTTACGCATTACAATCAGGTTCATTGCCATCGGGTGCTTCATTAAACACATCAACAGGTGTTATTTCAGGTAACTTAGCTGCAGTTGGTAGTTCAACAACATCAACTTTTACAATTAGAGCTACATCTGACGGCGATTCAGTAAGACAAACAGACAGACAATTTACAATTACAGTTTCACCACCAGTTGTTACATTTTCACCAGACGGTGGTTCATTAGGTTCTCTATTAAACTTTAATAGAAATGCTAACCAACTAACATCAGTAACTGCTTCAATCACTTCAGGTACAGTTGACAGTTTTGCCGTAACATCAGGTTCTTTACCTTCAGGTGTTTCAATGGCATCAAACGGTACTTTTTCAGGAACGGCAGCTGCTGTTGGTTCAGATACAACTTACAATTTTACAGTAACAGCTACTTGTAGTGTTACAACATCAGGCGACTTAACAGCTACAAAAGCATATTCTTGTGTAGTAGGTGCGCCTGTAACAGCAGTATTTAACGCCTCAGGAACATTTACAGTTCCAGCAGGATTAACAAGTGTTGACGTACTGGTTGTTGCTGGAGGCGGAAACGGTGGTGCTGCTGGCGGTGGTATTCAATATGAAAAAGGTGGCGGAGGTGGTGCCGGTGGTTTGATTTACAGACCAGGTTATCCAATTTCTCCAGGTTCACCAATTTCAGTTTCAGTAGGAGACGGTACAGGTCCAAGAACACACTCACCTTGGGGAACAGGTTCCAGAGGTGCTGATAGTAACTTCTCTGGTCTAAACGCACAAGGCGGTGGCGGTGGAGGAGCAACAACAGGAGGATCTGGTGGTGGTTCCAGAGGTAATGGTCCTGGAGGATTTTCAGGCAATCAACCTGGCTTACCAGGAGATTCAGGTTCTTATGGATTTGGAAATCCAGGTGGTAACAACTCAGGTCACCAATCAGGTGGTGGCGGAGGTTCTGGAGGCCGAGGCGGTACTCCAAACGGAGGTTCATCACGTTCTTACTCAATTTCAGGTTCATCTGTAGCATACGCCGGTGGCGGTGGAGGTTACGGTGGTAACGGAGGTGGCGGTGGTGCCGGTAACTATAACGGACAAAACGCTACATCAAATAGAGGTTCAGGTGGTGCAAACGGACACGAAACACCATCAGGCGGAGGCGGAAAAGGTATCGTTATCGTTTCTTACTAAATAATTTTAAATTATTAATTTTGAGGAGTATAATATGAGTGAAGTATATGAAGAGAAGGATAGACCTGAAATAACTGGCGATATGCCGGAGAATTTTCAAAAATTATTTGATTATGGTCCAGGTTCTATCACTAAAGATCACAAAGATGTTGCTAGAGAATTAGCAAATTTTATAGAAGATAATCCTAACATACCAATAACAATGTACCCGGCTCTGTTAAGAGAGAGGTTTGAAATAGTTGAAAAACCTACTTTAAAAGTAGAAGATTCAAAATGGTACAAATATACAAAAGACGGACCTGATTTAGGACCATCTATACAAGGTTTTGATTTGGTTGATGGTGGAAAATTAAAAATTCCATATATCGGATTGGGAGCTAATGTTAATACACTAGACCAATTCATTGACCACGTCATTGAAAAACATAAGCAAATTGAAAGTGAAACTGAGGAAAAATAATGGCAGATACAATTAAAATTGACGGTGTTGAATATAAAGATGAACAATTAACACCTTATTTAAAAAATATTATTGTTGCAAGACAAGAAATACAACAAAGTAGAGTTAGACACAATATAGAAATTGAAAAGATTGATGTTTTAACTGAATACTACAATAAGAAAATTAAAGAAGAGATAGACCAAATAAAGGAAAAATAAATGTCAGCTATTGCTAACCTTACTATAATTCAAGGAACTACATTTAGTTCGGATGTAACGGTTACAGATAGTGCAGGTGATGTTTTTAGTTTAGTTGGTCATACATCATATGCTCAATTATCAAAGGGTTTTGGTGATAATCATACTAGAGTTTCTTTTTCCACAAGCAATAACGATAGTACAGGTGTTATAACTTTAACATTAACTTCACAACAAACATCAGCATTAGAAGAAGGTCGATATGTGTATGATGTTGTGATTGTTAATCAATCAAGTACAGTAACAAGAGTTATTGAAGGTATTGCAACAGTATTTCCAAGAGTATCAGAAAATTATTAAATTCTTGCTATTTTATAGTATAGTTTTATTATAAATATTAATAAATTAAGGATTAATAGGTTATAAAACTATGGTAAAAGCAATTGTAAATCAATCTGGAGGAGTTACTGCTAAAATAACTCCAAATTCAGGTGGACGACCACAACAAGTTGCTGTAACTTTACCAGGTGGTAACCTACAAAATAGTGCCTTATCATTGAAATTATTAAATGATGTAGTAACAACAGGTATCGAAGAGGGTGCCTTATTACAATATAGAGCAAGTGACCAAAAATTTGTTGCTAGAACTGAATTAGATACGGATGCAGGTACGCTAACTTTTAACGGTGGAAGCTTTTAGGGAGATTTAAATGGCAACAGTAATTCAGATAAAAAGAAGTTCGGGAACTTCGGCACCAAGTACACTGAAACTTGGAGAATTAGCTTACACCTACGGAACTGGTTCACAAGGAAACTTAGGTGACAGATTATTTGTAGGTGAAGGAGGCGTTGACGGTAACGGTGACGCTAATAATATAACAGTAATAGGTGGTCAATATTTTACAGACAAACTAGACCACGTTGACGGTACATTAACAGCAAACTCAGCAATAACAGTTGATACAAATAAAGCTATTGATGAACTGTTTATAGGAAATTCAACCACAATCGGTGGTACTATCAAGTTTAACGAAGGTACAGATAACGGTACAAATTTTATTGCCTTAAAATCTCCAAACAATGTATCATCATCTACAACCTTTGTTTTACCTAACGGCGACGGTTCTTCAGGACAATTTTTAACAACTGACGGTTCTGGTAATTTATCATTTGCAACAGTAACACAAACTTTATCTATCGCTGCTGATAGTGGTTCAAACGACTCAGTAAGTACAGGTGAAACAATCACATTTACAGGTGATACAGGTATTTCAACAAGTGTTACAGATAATGAAATTACAATTGACTTAGACGACACAGCAGTAACACCAGGTTCTTATGGTTCTGCTTCAGCAATTCCAACTTTCACTGTAGACCAACAAGGTCGTTTAACAGCTGCAAGTACAGTTAACGTTGCTACATCATTAACATTAGTTGATGAGTCTTCAACAGCAACAACAATTGATTTATTAACCGACACACTTAAAATTTCAGGCGGTACTGGTCTTGCAACTTCGGTTTCAGGCGACACATTAACAATAGACTTTGATGACAATGCTGTATTTAACGGCCTTGATATGAATGGTACTGAGTTAATTTTAGACGCTGACCAAGACACAACAATTACTGCTGATACGGATGACCAAATAGATTTTAAAATTGGTGGTAATGATATTTTAACAGTAACACCAGGTGTTTTAGACCTTAAAAATGATGGTTCAACTGTTTCAAAAATATTATTATATTGTGAATCAAGTAATGCTCACGCACAAACACTTATAGGTGCACCACACTCAGAAAATGCAACTAATACTTTAACACTACCAAGTTCAGGTGGTGATGCTAAATTAGTTTCAACATCTTCAACAGCTACACTTACAAATAAAACAATTAATAGTAATGCAAATACTTTACATATTGATTTAGATGACTTAGCTACGTTTACTGGTACACTATCCGAGTTTAACGCAGGATTACAAGGTGACAGTTTTGCTGCTCTAGCTGCAACTCAAACCTTAACTAATAAAACTATAAATGGACCTGATAACACAATTACTAATTTAGTAAATGCTAACTTATCTGGCTCTGCTGGAATTACAAATGCTAACTTAGCAAATCCATCAATCACAATTGGTTCTGATGAACAAGCATTAGGTTCTACAATCACAGACTTAAATGGTATCACTTCTTTAGATGTAGATAATATCACAGTTGATGGAAATACAATTTCGACAACTAATACAGACGGTGATTTAGTTTTAGATCCAAACGGTAATGGTACAGTTGATGTAAATAATAGTAGAATTACAAACGTAAATGATCCAAGTTCAGATCAGGACGCAGCTACTAAAGCATATGTTGATAGTGTTGCAAACGGTTTAGATGTTAAAGAATCTTGTGCTGTTGCTACTACAGGAAATTTAACAGCAACTTATGATAATGGTGCAGGTACTTTAACTGCTACATCAAATGGTGCATTATCAATTGATGGTGTAACACCAAGTGTTAGTGATAGAGTTCTTGTTAAAGATCAATCAACAGCAACTCAAAACGGTATTTACACAGTTACTACAGTAGGTGACGGTTCAACAGTATTTGTACTTACAAGAAGTCCAGACGCAGACACAGCTGCTGAATTAACAGGCGGTACTTTCTTCTTCGTAGAACAAGGTACAGCAAACGCAGATAACGGTTATGTTGCAACTCACAACGGCACGCCAACATTTGGTTCTACAAATATTACATTTGCTCAGTTCTCAGGTGCAGGTCAAATTAGTGCTGGTGACGCATTAACTAAAACAGGTAACCAATTAGATGTTGCAGTTGATGACAATTCAATTGAAGTATCAAGTGATGCTCTACAAGTTAAAGCATTAGGTATTACAAATGCAATGTTGGCTGGTTCTATTGCAAATGCGAAGTTAAGTAATTCATCAATCTCAATTGGTGGTATTACATTTAACTTAGGTGATACAGATGCAACGCCAGCTTTAGACTTATCTGATGCGACAAGTTATCCAACAAGTTCACTTGTAGGTACTATTGATAATAACCAATTAACAAACTCTATTGTTTCATTTTCAGATGACAGTTCGACAACAGTTGATATAGACTTAGGTGCTACTTTAGCAATTGCAGGAGGTGAAGGTATTGACGCAACAATTTCAGGTACAACACTTACAATTGCGGGAGAGTTAGCAACAACATCAAATAAAGGTGTTGCTTCATTTAGTTCTGATAACTTTGCAGTTTCTTCAGGTGCTGTTACAGTTACACAATTAGATGGCGGAACATTTTAATTTTTAAAAGGAATTAAATGGCTACAATTATAAAATTAAAAAGGTCAACATCAGCATCCAGTATTCCTACTGTTTCTGATTTAGTTGATGGTGAAGTTGCCTTAA
>Ga0070746_10000529_pt1 | contig 22742 bp, 7 predicted proteins | sample VirMetDEL_Mar_21_FD_77016 | JGI IMG/M metagenome (GOLD analysis project Ga0070746, IMG submission 77016) | Aqueous microbial communities from the Delaware River and Bay under freshwater to marine salinity gradient to study organic matter... | ecosystem: Environmental > Aquatic > Marine > Coastal...
ACTCGCTATGAATTGAGCTGGTTGAGTCGTAGAAGCCTGTAATCCCTTGCCGTCCGCTGGATTACCATCTGCGCCCGTGTACCAGACCTGTCCTTTCTTGTGTAATATCTTGATCTGCGTGCCCGAAGCGGGTGCGGCGCTCAACGTAACTGCCGTTGTGCTTCCGTCCACAGAGTAGTTTATGGTTGACCCATCCTCGCTGGTGAGCAACAATCGTTGGCCACCAATGAATATGTCTAACTCTCCAGCGTTGGATGGTGTTTGTGATAGTGCGAACGTCACAGTACTACCATCACCAGTGAAGGTGTTGGTGTACACTGTGTCCGCGTAAGGGACGGTTTGAGTACCAGACGCGTCTACCACTTCTGTGCCTGATCCGTGCTCCTTAATTCCTGTTCCTAAAGTTCCACGCCTTAGTTGTCCCAGCGTGTTGCCTGATTTAGTGAAGTATTCTATTCTTTCCTTGTCTATGAAGATAACGCCCGGCGTGTTGCTGGCTATGTCTGGTGTTCCCAGCACTGAACCGTCTTCCACTGTAATGGTTTGTGTGCCTTCGATCATGTCGATGGTCAATTTAGTCGTCGCCGTCTTACTGATGCGTTTGTAGAAGGTCCTGTTCAGCATGTCCTTGAATATCCTGAATCCCGTGGCACCCACCGCTGACTCCAGTGCGAAGTACATCACGTCAATCCTGTCCGACGCAGTTATAGTTTTTCCTGTAATTGTCAGTGTTGTGTCTGACACGGTGTAGTCGTACTGCTGTGTCAACTGTTCACCGTTCAGCCACACGTAGGTGTATGTGGCGTTGAGTGGGGCGAATCTCAAGGCGAACACACCTCCCGGTCTGCCCTCCAGCACCTCACGCCTCTGTTTCATTCCCAGTGCGTTGTTGAATGTTGTGACCGATATGACGTCTCCTGCGGTCAATGAGTATGGTGAAGTTATGGCACTTGGTTTCAAGATTATGTCCGTGCCCTCGTTGTAGTAGTGATTGTCCACCAGCGTTGATATGCAGATCACGTCAGTGGCCGTTGGCACGGCACCTGACACGAATTCAACGTTCTGGTTTCCAATGTCCACAGTGTAATCAGTGTTGAGATCTTTCTTGGTTCCGTTGACGTATACTTCCACTTGTGCGGCAGATGTGATTGTCTTGGCAGGATCAACCGTTGACCCATCTCCCAGACCAGATGCCACACCGTAGGTGTATGTGCTACCATCGCCCAGGTAGTATGTGTTGTCTGGACCTCGCAACATCCTGCCGTTGACTTCCACCATTGTGAGACCAGAGAATGGTCCTATCGCTCCCGGTGGGTATGTCAGCGTGTGCCTGTTTGTTGATCCATCATAGGTGATTGTGTCATTCCTGATCGAAGCATAACTCCTAGTGGAGGTGGTGGATTTGTTGAAGCCTGCGATCTGTATGTACTCACCGGAGGCCGGTGCTGTAGTGAATGTCACAGTGATCGTGTTTGCCGTGGTTGTGGTGGTGTAGGCGGTTGTTGGCACTCCGTCTATGGTTATGTACATGTCGCTCGAAGTTGAGTCTAGATTGAACTCTCCCCTCGTAGATGTCGTGAACACAGCAGTTGACCCATCACCTGTGAACGTGTCGAGAACCCTGTAGTTCTCACCGGATATCGCGAACACTTTAGTTGATATAACGGACAGCGCCGCGGGTGCCGTGGTGAACGTTATGGTCTTATTGGCAACATCAACAGTGTAGTCCGTGGTCAGTTTCTTTATAACACCGTCTACGGTTACCGTCACTGATCCCAGTGTGCCTGGGAAGTCTCCTATGGCGTACTCAGTGGTGTTGCCGTCACCCCTGTAGTTCTTCTCTGTGATGAAAGGCACACCCGACTCAGGTGACGTGTAGACCTTTATGTCCAAGGTGTCGAACAGTTGTCCCGGCACCGTCTCCTCTGGTGCGTAACTGGTGTCTGGGTTGACGAAGTCGTCACCCTCCAAGATGATGTCGCTTGGCGCGTAGCCCAGCGCTGATCCAAACAGTCCGCCCTGTATGATGCTCTCCAGTGTCCTGTCGTCCGTTGGCGTGAGAACTCCGTCGTCATCGAAAGGTATGAATTCCACCAACGCGTTGGCGTCTGGGGTCTCGCTGATAGTGAATGCTGTGGTCGACCCGTCACCCCTTATTACGTCATCCAGTTTCCTCCTAGTGCTGTCGTCTGCCGTGATGTAGACCTGGTAAACGTCTGACGTGGACGGTGCTGTGTCAAAAGTGTATGTGGCTGTTGAGCCGTCCGCCCTGAAAGCCTTGACCCTTGAATCTCCGTAGTTGTCCCATGGGAAGTCGTACCATCCTGACCTGTCCCAACCCTGTTCCTGTGAGAACAGCAGTCCTGTTACCATAGTGCCACCATAATCGACACCGGTCATGACCTGGTCCAGCTCGTTGCCTGGCATGCCAGAACCTGGTGTGTAGAAACCCTTGGTCCTGTCCGCCGCGGTCAAACCTGTCTCATCTCCGTATACCTTGTAGACATCTCCGATGTTGTCGTCGAAGTCGGTGGTCGATGTGAAAGCACTCGTGGCCTTGTATAATTCGTTGTTGTATCTGATCAAGTCGTTGTAGGCATATGCCGTTGATGCGGTCCAATCTTGTACCCTAGATGTGCTGGAAACCCTATCAAATTTAATGGTTGTGTCGAAATCTCTCACAAGGTCATTGTTGAGATTAGCATAGGCTTTGGCCGTGTCTGCGGGAGTTGATCCGTCTGTTCTCCCTCCGGTTATCACAACAGTCGGAGTTGTGGTGTAGTTTGCTCCAATTCCAGTAACAGTAATTCTGGTCACAGCGCCGTTCTGGATAGTCGCTGTGGCAGTGGCCGCCGTAGTATTTGGTGTGATGTACATCTTGAATGCAGTTGATTTAGTGCCCTGTGCTTCGCTTACCGATGCCGTTGGTCCATAGAACGTTCCAGAGTATCCATCGAATGTGTAGGAATTGGTCGCACCAGATCCACCATTCTGCGAGTCATATATCTCTGCCTGCTTCTCGCTGGTGAACAACGGGTAGTAGTATCCAAACCATCCACTGGTCGCACCCGATGAACTTGTGGCCTGTATCTGGAAAGGACCAGTGGATCCCACAGTGCCTCCAAGTATCGTGACTGTTGGTGTGGTCTGATAACCAGACCCTCCGTGTGTGACAGTGATTGACTGCACATATTTCTTATGGTAGTCGTACCACATCTGCCATGGCAACTGCGTGAGTTTGTCAGTGTCAGAGGAAACATTCAGTGATCTTATCTTACCTGTTGTGTCGTCATAAAACGCAGGATTATCAAAATCAGTGAACAGGCCATCCTGGGTGTCAGTGCCCGTGTATCCAAGTTTGTAGTCTCTGATCTTGCTGTGGAAAGGTTTGACCTCATTGATGTATTCCTCTATCCACGTGTCTACTCCCGTGGTGTATGATTTTCTCTGATCAAGTGGTCTTACACTGTTTTTCGCACTTATGAAACTGGTCTTGAACATCCAATCAACATAGGTCTGTTCTGACAACACACGTCTAAGTCCAGTGAAGAACAGTGTGTTGTACTCTACCGCTAAATCATTGATGAACAGATCGTCTCTGAGCGCTGTCAGGACTTTCCTGGTCTCAATTCTAGGTTCCTGGTCAAACCTGTTGTCGTCGAACGTATCCTCACCCGCGAAACCAGTTGCGTCCTGGCTATAATCATACAGTTTGGTGCTCAATCTTATTGTGCCATTTTCTGTTCCGACCAACTCCCACCCCGATGCTGTCCTCATAAACAGTTTCCAACCACCGGTATCCGCGCTGGTGACTTTGACATGTGATCCTATCGGCAATTCTAGTGACTCTAGCTCATACTGAAAAGTCACCTGCTTGTCTATCACGGTGTTCTCATCATGCACCATGTCACCGTCTGTTTTGTACCAATCAGTGTAATTCCAGTAGCTAGATGTGTTGTAGGTCTGTATCCTGGTCCTAGTGAACTCCGTACCGTCCCATTGATATATCGACCAGAAGCCGTTGGCGGTCTCGTCTGACCTAACCAGGTAGTTGACGGTGCCTGAAAGGTCAGCGGTGTTGACATATGTCAGTTCGGCGTATGTGTCCACTGACGCGTCCCATTCGCCACTGCCCACAGTTGGTTCTGGCTCTTTTGAATCTAGGTTTGTGAGATTTATCTGTCCAACCAGTTGGTTGCGTTTCAGCACCAGGTTGGCATAGTCTATGATCTCTTTAAGCGCTCCGAATCTATCAACGTACCAACTCTGCCTAGGCCTAATGTTGTTACCGTAACGCTGGTTGACGGGTAGTGTGATGTCAGGGACCAAGTCACCAGATTCGTTGGAACCTATGAGTGAGTCCCACCATCTTTGTTCTATCTGCGTGCCGGGCCTGTACTCTTTGTCCCCTTCTCTCGCCAGTTTCCAGACACTGTGCGCATCTCCATCGAAGTCGTTGGTCCTGATGTCAACGTTAAGCACTATGTCGTCGTTGCTAAGATCATCGACGTTGTTGATCAATAATTTGTTGGTGTCCGTCACCGAATAGTATTTTTTGTCAAACCTCTCCGGGTTGGCTATCATGTTGGCGACCAAAGCGGTGGAATTTTTCCTACTTACAACACCGTTTACCGGCACCGTGGCTTTGTTCCTTACCCAGTAGTAGTAGAAGTTTACAAATCTATCTAGCCTAGAATTGTACTTCTGCACCACTGTGTATGTCGAATCGTCGCCGTATGCGGCTGTGCCTGATATGCCTTCTGATGCACCTTGTGGTGTGCCGGACCTTGTGTTCCATTGGCTTGGCAGTAACGTAGATTCCGTCCATTCGTACACATCTATGCTCGATCCTGGGAAAGTTTTACCCCAATTGTTTGTCTTGTATTCCTGGCTGTCCTGCTCGTACCAGATCCACTTGACCGTGCTTAGGTCCCACCAAGTTTCTCCAACATGGTCATCAGTCCATGCTGTCTTGGAATTGGAAACAGGACCGAAGTTGTAAGTGGCCGGATCCCATGTGGTCTTGATGTTGATCTCTCTATCTGCCAAACCAAGTATCCTGCCCTTGATCGGATCGTAGAGATCATAGTAGTCTCGTATCTGCTTGGTCTTTCTGTTGAAGTCAAACACCTTGCCCAGTTTGTCGACATCTACCAATGCTTCTTCGGTGACCAAATTCTTCCAGGCATATTCTCCCCTCACTGTAAGGTCATACCAGGCCACAGTTCCATCATTGGACACACGTGTGCTTCCGTCTGCAGTGGTGTTGCCATCGTCGGCCGGAGCGCCAACGAACACTGCGTCATCTATCATGCACAGACCACGTGCAAAATCATCATTTGACGTGACACTGTCAAAGTTTAACCTGTCATCCACAACGAACCTAGTGTTGTACACAGTGGCCGTGTATGCCGCACCTGAATCTGTGTTTAGGTCCACTATAGTGGTGTCCTGTAAGTCAAATGTGGTTTCACCTGAATCAAATTTCATCTCCCTGGCGTTCGCAAACTTCTCAGCACCTATCACTATCCTCGTGCCGGACTGGTTTATGTCTAGTGTAGTTCCGAATTTCATGTTGTCTTGTGTGTCTGGTGCCGTTATGGTCTGCTGTAATGTGTAGGTGTTTGTAGACCCGTCTGCGTTCCATTTGTAGTAGTATATCGCGCCGCCGTCTGTCTGTTCCGCTCCATCAACCCCAGGTGCACCTATGATCAACGTTGCACCGTCCTTGCTCATCGCAACGGATTCACCGAAAGCGGTGTTGATGCTTGATCCATCACTGTCTACGCCCGTGATTGTTTGAACCAGTGTGAATGAATTCTGTGTGCTTCCGTCATTGCTCTGTGATGTCCTAACGAATATCTCCACCTTACCAGCATTGCCTGGAGCCACTGAGCTGACTGCGAGTATGTCGCCATTGTCGTTGGCGGCGATCCTGTGGCCGAACCTCTGTCCAGATCCCCCGTCGGGTGCTTCCAGTGTGTAATCTTGTGTCCAGGTGTCGTAAGTGGAACCGTCGAGTCCTACCCCCCATGTGTAAAGGTAAACACGTCCCGTGTCGTTGTCGTGTCCTGGCGCCGATACGAAAAGGTATTTCTGTGCCGTTTGCCTTGTGCTTAGTAATGTGGGCTCTGCAATCTTGTGGGCCCAACCAAAATTCTGTGATGCAAGGTCGACCGGTGAAGTCAGTGTGCTCAGTATTCCGTATTTGAATGTGTCTGGATCCCAGACATAAATTTTGACCAACCCAGCATCTGAAAATCTTGTGCTTCCATCAGAGCCAAGTGCGTTTGTGTAAGGCGCTCCCGCCACAACGAAGTTCTCGTCTGTGCTGATGGACAATGACTCTCCCAACCTGCTGGTGTTGTCGTCGCCCTCCGTCATAGTGCCTATGGATTGTGAAGTGAACAGTGTGCCCGGGTCATGTGACTGTCTGAACAGGAAGTGTAGCTCTCCTTGGTTCTTGCCCGGGGCAGATATAACGAGCGTCCTGCCGTCGTTCCTCGCCACTATCCTGTGTCCAAACTCTTGGTCAGCGGTGGCCGTGTCAGGTGACAGAATGAGGCCATCTGTGTAGGGGTCCTGCTTCTCGTACACTCGCCACAGTCCTGTACTGTCCGCGTCCGCGAAAACCTTGTCTCCCTCTCGGCCTATTGCGTCGTCCTTGTCGGTGTAATCCGAGTAGCTCAGCCTATCATTGACGTTGTCCATTGATGACAGCCTAACGGACACAAACTTGTAGATGTTGCCGTAACTGTCCGCAGTCGAACCGTCTTCCAGTGTGGGTATGAACGCCGTGTTGCCCGAGTAGTCTATTATGACCGTCTTGTGGTCTGGTGTGCTGGCGACCTGGTACACCGCGTTGAGTGTTGGTTCCTCGCTGTTGCTGATAGCGAAGAAGTCGGCCTCCGCCGTTGGTGAGGCTCCAGACAGACCGTGTGATCCGGTGAACGTTATCTCCAACTGTGATGCGTTGTTTATGGTGCGCAGTGTGGCTATCTTGAAGTCGGCCACCGTCAATCTGAACACGTCCCAGTCCCTGTTGGACTTGTTGGCCACCCAAATCAGATCATTGGCCGTAACTGCGTTGACGTCAAGGTTGAACAGGTCCGTGATATTGAATGCGGTGTGCTGTACCTGTCGCAGTTGTGGATATCCTGCGGTCTTGTAAACCTGTGCGGTGTCCCTATCCACGCCCGGTTTTGTGTAATCCAATCTACTGAACGTGGAGGCCGCTGTGTATTCCACTGGTCTATTGTACAGCTCATCTTTGGCTATGTACTCGGATCTAGCGTATTGGACACTATCGTTGCTGGAGTCGTACAGCTCTATACTCTGTGGATCGGCGTTTATCTCGTCATCTCGTAATGTGATCTGAATGCTCTCCGTCGAGTCCGTGTTTCCGAACCTACCAGTCCTTATCATCCATTCCGGATACAGTTGCAGGTCAATATCAGAATTTTCGTACCTGGCCTTCAGTATCTTGTCAATGGCATTCTTAGTTCCCTTTTCCCGTATGTAGCCCTGATAGAACTTGTACTGTGACACGTCGTTCACGAATAGGTTCTCGAGGTAGTCCCTGCTCTGGTACCCTATCAACCTCTGTGCCAACTGTTGCTGTGACTCATCGAAGTTGTTGGACTCTAGGTTATAGAAATCATTGAACTGGGCAATCTTGTAGTCGAAGTTGGGTATCAGTTGTGGTGCTGGTTTTTCTGCCTTGATCGTCCAGTTTGTTGCATCAAACACCGAACCCGAATTATGGTTCACCTTCGCCACGTAGAACTTGCCTTGGTGCTCAATCGAATCTCCCAACCTGTAGTCAGTGTGGGCCAACCAGTAAGTGACCTGTGCGGCGTCGAACACGAATCCCGGTGCGTAGTAGTCGCCGTTCCATCCCGCGGTCTTCCAACCCACCAACTTGAGTCTGGGTTGCCTGAAGCCAGTGAATGGATCATATATTATATCTGAGAACACAGTGGTGTTGTCAAACAACAGTATGTGTTCTTTCTGCACTGTGTTTAGAGCTATGTTATACAGTCCCACATCCGCTGACTTGATCGCCAGCTCAAACGTCTTGCCTATGCGCTTGGTTGATATCTCCCTGATGTCTATCTTCCTTCCGCCCGCATCCAACAGTGAGTAATCTCCCGCCAGGTTCCTCAATCTTCCAACTATGCTGTTGTCTGTGTCCAGTTCAAAACCATCCGCGGCCGGTGAAACTGTCACGGCAGATCCTGGTGTCCACTCCTGTGTTGTCCAGAACAGGAACTCCCTGACTGCATTGGCCCAGTTGAGCGTTTCTTTTAGTTCATTCGAGAACTTGTTGAACTTGAATCCTTGACCTTCTAACCAGTGACCATACCCGAATAGGAAGTCCGCAACGTCTTGTATAGTGTCAAAAACATATCCGTACGGTATGGTCTGCACTGTCTCTTGGTAGGCGTTGTATTGTGCCACCGTCTGTGATCCTGTAACGGACACTGCCTTGGATGTTGTGGTTTTAACTGGATAGTTGAACTTGAAATAAGGTTTGGTGGTCGAATACCCCAAGACCTTGTAACCACCCAGGAGCGTTGAACCATCCTGGCTGACGTCTGTGTTCTTCTCTATCAGCACTCCAGAGTACTGGAAGCTGTCCACTGGGTTAGAGGTCCTAAATAGTATCTTGTAGTTCTCATCAGGTATGAATTTGGATCCTGACGTCGATCCTGGAGATACCGAATCCGTCAACACCTTGATGTTGTCCTTATCGGTGAAGCCACCCAGTTTGTAGGCCAGTTGTACCGAAAGAGCCTTCATCTTGTCATAGTAGAAAGTCTTTGGATCTTGGTTCTTGGATATCAAGTGATTGACCACGAAGGGTTGATAGCCAGCAGTCTGGTATCTGGTGGTTATACCGGTGTTGTTGTCAGTTTCCGTCTCTAGGTGGTACTTGGCTGTGGACAGAGTCTTCCTAATACCCGTAAGTGTGTAAATCTGGTTGCCCGCTGTGTTTGTGGTCAGGCGTGATGGATCAAACAGATTGCTGAAGAATTTTGCGGGTTTGGTCAGAGCAACTGTCTTCATAACCGTGAATGGATACGCACTAGATCTCCTCCAGGCGGTCTCTGCTGGTGCTTGGTCTCCAAACTTCCAGGCCGCCTGTCTGCCCGGTATGTCAAAGTTATCGATCAGTCCTGCCGCTATGGGATCCAATAGGTTCCCCGACGCGTCCACGGGTAGATAACTCCTGATCTCTGGTTTACCGTATCTCCCTGGTTCCGTGGCTATCCTGTTCCATAAAACATCATTACCTGACGTGTAGGGTGCAGTGCCGTATGTGGCTTCCCAATCTGAAGGTTTTTCTGAATGACCCAACATCTCCCATGGTCTCACATGTGGTGCGTCTGTGTCATAGAAATACTTGTATATTGCCCTCCAGTGTCCTGGTAGTCTCTCGCCGGTAAGCCTATCGGTGGAGTTTGCGTAGTTGTAAGTGAAGGGTGATCCCTCTGAGAAAGTTGTGTTGTTGATGTACTGAACGTTGTTCCTTCCTGCCCAAACATAGAAGTCCGGCGACATCACGCTTTCTATCTCGCCACGTGAGTAATCTGTGGCAGTGAAGGCACTTGGAAGCACATCGTGTAGGTCCACGTATGTGGCATCATATTCGGTTTTGAGATTGTTATAGATCCTCTTTTCCAGTTCCAATATGAGATCATCTCGCTCGTCGCCGTATGCCTTTATTATTGAACCATCATGCTTCCTGATCACCGTGGTGTCGTTGAGGTATGTGTCGTCCGTGAACAACTCGGGCTTGAATTTTGGATACATTCCCATCTTGGTCGGGGTCACAGGCATGAAACTGCCCGTAGTGTCTCCGTAGTCTTTTATGACGATTTTGTCTCCTTCTGCGAGAGTGGTCAATATCGTGATACTGTCATCTGTGGTGCTGAACGTGTAGTCTGTGCCCACCAGCAACTGCTCGTCATTCAAGTACACGTAGACAGCACGGTTACTCGGTGTGGTTATGTCATGCTGTGAGTCTATGGCGTATTCGGTCTGTGAAACACCCTGCACTGTGTATGATCTTGTTGAAACATTTTCTCCCCATCCTACCATGTCCTCGTAGAAGAATGGGAAAGACGAGTTACGACCTTTTGTGATATTAGATATAATCTCATCAACCCTGTCTGCGGCCACACCTTCGTAGGCGGTGCCCATAGCGTGGGTAAGGAACGCGTTATACCATTTCTCGTACTCCTGGTTCACGTAATCCACGGAGGTGATGACATTGGTGTCTTGGTCTATGAGGCCAAACACAGCAGGAAGAAGTGGTCCCTCATGCTGGTGTATTGTACCTCCCTTCAACCTCGCATCGGGCTTATCCCTGAGGTTAGACACACCCGGTATTGCTCCTGTGATATCTTGGTTCTTGTCGAAAATGTCTCTGACGTGATCTAAAACCTGTCCCAGCGTGAAAGTTCCCAACTGTTGGTTGAGGCTGTTGGTGGCTAGGTTCTCCGGCACTTCGTATATGCCCTTTCCTGTCACTTTTGTGGCGGTGCTGTAGGTTGCCAACCTTAGTTGATCATTTACCGCGAGCTCATTGACGAACCTCACGTACCTGTTGGTCGTGCCATCGACTAGTGTGTAGTCAGTGCCCTGCGTCATCCTGTTGCCGTTCACAGACACGGATACCTCTAGGTCAGTCAGCGCGGCGGAATTCTCGTAAACGTCTATGGGAAACAATCTCTTCTCCGTGTCGTCCACTATGCGGGTCCTTATCACCCTCTGTCGACTCTCGTTGGTCCTCTGTATCCATGCACTGCGTGAGTTGTGAGTCTGCCTGCCCGTGGTGTAGTGCAGGTGTCCCTCCGCCAGTTTCTTGGTCACGGTCCTTGAACCACTCTTGTAGGTGAACGTGCCTGAAGTGTGGTCTGACTCGAAAACTATGTCCCCCACGTTGTTGATGGTGTTGTACTTGACCCTTATGCCAAGCTCTGTGTCCACTGTTGCAGTGTCACTTGTGGCATATTTGAACACTGTGGCTCCCTGGAATGAGCTGTTAGGATACGTTGTCTCGTCATCAAAGGGGGTGTGGTCGTTGTCCCACATTCCGAACAGAGGCTGTTGATTGACTCCGTTCTTCTGCTGTGCTTCGGTCCAGGCCTCCGCATTACCATCGTAAAAAAACGTCTTGCCCTGGTTTACTGTGCCAAACTCTATGAACACGCTTTCCTTGTCTGCTGGCGTGGCGTCGGTCGCCTGGGTGAGTGCTATCTTCTGTGTGGAGTCTCCCGCGGTCACGAAACTGACGTCGTAGATCTTGTTGCGCACTATGGGGTCCGTGTCCACGGCGAATATCACCCGCATGCCGTCCGCCAGTGCTATTCCATCTATGATGTAGCCTCCAGCGTTGACCACCGTGCTGAAAGCATCTGTGGTGATGGTGTCATACAGCGTCACCGAACTCTTGGCCACTGTGCCGTGGTTGTAAAGTGCCAGTCCCGAATCAAATTCTATTATGGGCCTTTTCGCCCTAGCATCCTCGTCCAACACCGGGGTGAACCCACCTATCCTGGCGGTCTCGTCTATCACGCTCCTGTGGAACCATCTGTTGTATCTGGACCAGGCGTTTTGATCTTGGCTGTCACGCTTGATGGTTATGTAGTCCTTGACGTCTGGTGTGTAGTAGGCCAAGGCGTAAGGACGGGTGTCATAGGCCACTGAATCATACAGTATGGTGGTCTCTGTCGCGTAACTGGCGGGAGTGATCAGGTCCTGCACGTCAGTGAGTGTGATTGCGTCTCCCACTCCCTCCACGTAGTATTCCTTGCCCTGGTACGCTGTAGGCACCAGACTGCTTGTGAATTTTATCTTCATCCCATTCGAGAGATCTAAAGTCCTCAGACTGTAATTTTTTACTCCTATTATGTCATTTTCAACATCTATTGCTGTCGTGACGTCAGCGTCCTTGATCTGTAGTATTCCATACATGGCGTCATGGTTTCCACACTGGTAGTACAGCGTGTCTGGCGCACCTGTGGTGGGCACAGTGAATGTGACCACGCCTTCGTCCGCGCCATTGTTAGTGACACCCGTTGAATAGATTGTTGAGGTTGATCCGTCCTCTGCCACCTTGCTCTTGTAGGGCTCCGTCATGATCCAGAATGGATGTCCCTTGGCGTTGACGTTGAATTTGTAGGTGTTGCCCCTGTACAGTGTCAGGATGGGATTGTTCTCGTTCTCTCTGTGTCTGAACTCATATGCAGATTGTCCCACGTTGGTCACTGTGTACTCCGCCACCGCGCTTGGCCCCACCGAGTCGATCTCGATAGATGATGGTCCTTCCGGTATCCAGTAGTACTCCCTGTAGTTGACCAACTTGTCATAATCGATGGCTGGATTCCAACTGTAAACCACTTCCTTGTTGAGACGATCGTGGTTGTCGATCTTCCCGCCCAGGTATTTGATCTGATTGATGTAATCATCATATGTGCCGGTGAATTTGACCTGGTCCTCTGGATTCACAGATGTGGTGTCCCTGTCGGTGTAGGTCACGGCAGGTTCCAACTGGTACGCGAAACGGTCCCTGTTGGTTGCGGGAATGTATCTGTCGTTGATTTCCCTGGTATAGGCGTCCTGCCTGCCTATGAAACCATCTAATCTCTCCAGTTCGCCCTTCTGAACTAGTGGGTCTAGTGTGCTGGCCAGAAATCGCTGGTTGGTGTCCGTCCTGTAGAATGCCGGAAGGTGCTGTACCGTCCTGCGATACTCGTTAGTGCCCTGTTGCACAACCTCGTTATTCGTTAATGCGTTTGTGGGATTGTCGGCCATTAGTAACCTGCCCCACTACTGCCGGTCGTTGAACCGGAACCTGTTGTAGTAGAGCCTGATACCGCTGATCCTGTGGTGGTGTTGGTAGTGGCAGTTGATGTGGATGTGACAACAGTGCCAGAGGCCGCCAATTGGTTGGCTCCCAGTGCACTAATGATTGTGACATCATCAACGGTGGCCCCACTGATGAAAATCTCGTCTGCCGCCGAGTCTATCTGGAACAAGGACCCAAAACCCTGTCCCGACTGGTTTGGAACTATGACTGCGGTCAGTAGGTCCGGTGCCAGCTGGTTGTGTATGTAGGCGGCAAGTTCCGTGAAGTAAAAAGTATCTCCGAAATCCCAGTTGTCCAATGCGAAGAATTCGTTTATGGCGGCTATTACCCTGGTCTTGATAACAGAATCCGTGACATTGGTTTTAGGATTTTTGACTACCTTGAACGTGGCCTGCAGTTCCTCGTCGGCTTGTGTCCCGAACAATATCTTGTATTTGACCGGATGGTATATTATCTGGTCAGAAAGTGATTTGAGTGGATTCAACACGCCTGAATAGTTTATCCTCAACTGGTCCTGTGTAGAAGTTGCTGGTTTCGTGCCACCATCCTGTAGCCATATCCTGAATAGGTTATCGTATGTCCTCTCCAGAAGATAAATGTCCACGATGTTGCTGACGCTTGGGTCTATACGAGTCTCCTGTCCTGCGAAATGCTTGTATTGGAAACTGATCGAGCTCCTGCCGCGCCTTGCTATGTAATCTGTTGTAGTGGAAAGAGTATTGGTTGTGGCGCTGTATACTTTTATCACATCCTCGTCTGAGGCGTAGAAGTAGAACAACTGTCCGTCCGTGTAGGTGGCAGTGTTTAGGTCGATGTCCGTTTCGTTCTCAGTGACCACGAAGTTTGTGGCGGCGTATGGTCTGAATCTCTCAATGTTGTCGTAGGAAGTGTACTTCTCAAAGAACACGAACTTGGTGCTCTCGGACAGCGTGGGTTCCACCACTATGTCAAATATGTCAGGGTTGTCGACCACTCCGTCATCGTCGTCATCATAGAATCCCACTTTGACCTTCCTGTTGTCCTGGAAGCCGTCCGCTTCTGTGACGGTGTCCACCACCTGCCAGGTTATGGGATAGCCTATGCTGTTGCCCGTTGACACGATGCTGTTTGTCTTCAAGATCTTCACTGTGTCCTTAACGCTACGTCCTGTCTGGTAGTCGTATATCCTCTCCTGCGCATCAAAGTGGAACTTGTTCTGAGATTCTGATTCAAAGATGTAATCCAGTCGCCTGTAGGTCACCGTGTAGGTGTTACCATCGTTCGTGAATTTGAACCACCAGCTGGCGTCAAGATTTGTGCCAGATGCGCTACCGGTGTTTGTCAGACTGAACACAGCACTGGTGCTTAGGTTGGTTGATGTTATCACCTTCCAGGTCTCTGTGTCCACGTCATATCTCAGACCAAACTCCTCGTAGGCCTCGATCCTGTCGATGATGTCCGCTTCTAACGTTGCCGAGAATGAAGTTGTGAAATTGGGTATGACCGCATTGAGCACTGCGCCGTTTGGTATTATGTCGTTTAGAGTGATCGGCCCCTGTCCTGATTCTAAATTTCCCAGTCCGCCGTTGGCACCGTCCAGTACCACCGCGCCTATCTTGGCCCATGCCCTGTCTTCTGCGTTGTCAGTGCCTGCCGTGACCAGTGTTCCATTTAGGAATTTCCTGCTGTCTGGTGACGTGAATTTTATCAGCGCACCTGGCTTGGCGAATTTCAAATTTGATGTGGCGTAGTCACCCACGACCAAAGCACCACCCGAAGTAAAGTATCCGGTGTTGGTGTTGGTTGAAGTTGTGGTGGAATTCCACGTGGCGGTCAAAGTGCTCAGGTCCTTGGTACCGTACTTGAGATAGTAGAACTGCCTGGCGTATGCTTCTTTCAACTTGGCCTCAACGGAAGTGTCTATCGTGGTTTGGATCTCGCTCCTGTTGTTGAACGTGAATGTGAACTGCTGGGTGCTCTCCTCCCTGTACAGTATGCCGTCCTCTGCGAACACCGAAACGTTTGAGTACGCACCAGTGGGGTCTAAAATTTCTTTGGCCCTCGAAATACCCGACGCTGACCTGTTGACCGATCTCACTTTCACTATCTCCTGTGATGCACTCAAAGGTACCACTTGGTAGTCCTCCGCTGTGATCATCCTGTTCTGTGAGTAGTACACCTGTGCGGCCTTTTCCCTGATACTGTCGTTGGATTCAGTGGCCGCCGCGTTGTACACGCTGGCCTTGAGGCTCATCGCTATGGTCAGGGTCTGTTGTGCGCCGTTGGCGTCCGTGTATGGAACCGCGACCTGAATGTTCTGCATGTCAGACGGCTGTATGGCGTACTTGGCATTGTCACTGATCCTGTGGTAGGTCCTGAAAGAACCCAGTGGTAGGTTAGAGAAATTTCCGTCACCGAACACTAGGTCCACGGCGTCGTTGTTCTTTGTGACCACGTTGTAGATGTTTCTCTCCGATTCCGCCAGTGAGTTGTAGATGGCGTTGTTGCCTGAGAGTGCGGGCACCTTGGCCCACTTTTCCGCTATCTGGCCGAACTGGTCTAACTTATAAAGCCACACGTCTGAGTCGTTGATGTTGGATGCGGCTATGGATCTCACGTAGTTGGTCACCGCCGTGTCCACCGTGAAGTCCGCGTACTGCATCGTGCCCTGTTTGAACAGGAAGAAGAATCCAGTGTTGTTGCTACTGTCGCCCGCACCGTCTGACCTGTAGGTGTAGGTGAGCCCCGTGCCCGGTATGGGATCTGACTCGTAGATGGAATCTGAATTGTTTATGGTCGAAGGCACTATCTCGAATGTCCTGCTGATGCCACCCACTGACTTGACATACTTGAACAGGGGTAGGTCCGTCTGATTGGAACTGAGCGTGTACACCTCCGTGTCTATGCCGCCTATGGATCCCGACTCCCTGGGATTGCCGAACAGTTGTCCGGTCTGGTTCGCGGCGTTCAGTACGGCCGTGAACTGTTCTCTGTAGTTGGAGTTGGCGGAATCATTCCACACTATTGTCTGTGTGGCCAGGTTTGTTCCTGTGCTGTCTAATACGTCCTGTGTGGTTGATATTGAATCAATTTTAAGGAGTCCGGTTGCTGGTTTGTTTCTTTTGGCGTTGTAGTTGATCAACCTCGCCAACCTAAGGACTGAATTTCTCCTCTCCGCGGTCTCTAGGAAGTTCTCCCTGGCGTTTAGGTCCACCCTGAAACTTAATGCCTGTGCTATGTAGGCTATTAGGTCTATGAGGGCAACGTACTCCGAGCTCTCAACGAAGTCGTTGAAATCATCTGGATAGTTCTCCCTTAAATAGGCCACCATGGTCCTTCTCAGCGTCTCGAAGTCGTAGGATTTGAAATCTGCCTGTTGGAATGCCTGGTAGATCTTCCTCCAATCTTCCGCGACTAGTAATCTATTTTGTCTGTCTGTAGTGGCCATACTGTTTGTACGGATATTTATGTGATAGATTATCTACGTATATTAAGATAGACGAAGCAGTGAGTTCTCGTCGAAACTGAACCTCAGTTTCTCCGTGATGTTGAGTGGCACGTAGGTTATAGTGGCCTGTATGGCTATGCCCTTGTCCGCCTCTGTGACCGTGATGTCCTGCGTTGAGATCCTGGGATCCGCGTTGAGATTCTGCGTGATGTCCTCCACAATGGCATCCTTGAGTGCCTCCGTGAACGGCTCGAAAAGGGCATCGTATATTATGGTTCCGAACTCGGGATTCTCCACCGCTCGCCCTTGCGCACTGACAGCCTGTTGATCAGATCCTGTTTGGCCACCTCGAAGTCGTACAGTTTGAAGTTCTGACGGTCTGCGCGACTGCTGAAACCCTTGAAGGTCACTGTCTTGTTGCTCAATCCGTTGTCTGATCCGTTGTCCCCGTATGCCATTAGTGTATCCTCCTGAACTCCACGTCGACCTTGCTGTAGTCAACCATGTAGTACCCCGTGTCGGTCATTGTGCTGGCCCATGGCACCTCCTGTGCCATAACACCCTGCCACGTGCCCGACGTGTGCTTGTATTTAAACTCGTAGATGTTGATTCCCGATGGGGACTTACCAATCAATCTGATGTCTTCCTTCAATCTCACGTCACTGAATCCACTGAAGAAATTTCCTATGGCCTTGCCCACGGATGAGCCTGCTATTGATTTGAACACTGTGGACTGTCCTATCTTGATGCCCAGGTTGGTGAATGCGCCCACGGTTCCGCCACCCCTTACGATGTCCTGCGCACTGGCGCCACCCAGTCCCGCAAGGAAACCAGATGCGCGTCCTTTGAGTGCGGATATGGCAGTGGACTGTATAGATGATGTGACCTGTCCCGCCACCACGTTCTTGAACACGTTGGTAGTGGCCTTGAGGTCACCCGCCGATGCGATGTTGGCGATGTTGATGTTGCCCGTGATTCCAGATATGTCTATGCCACCGATGTTTTTGACGGTGCCCTGTCCTCTGGCCAAATCTCTGGCGGACAGATTACCTGTTGATAGTTTGTTCAGTGCGCTCTTGGCCGTGTTGGCCAGTGATTGACTGCCCACGTCTGTGGCAAATCCCTTGAAGTCACCTGAGAACAACTTGGTTTTGTTACCTAAGGCGAACAGTTCTCCAGCCTGGTTCACGAACACGTTGTCCTTGAACAGTTCAGCCACGTCAGATCCTGTGACAGTGTCTATGACCTGGTCCGCCAGTTTCTTGGTCTGGTTGTTGAGCACATCCGACACGGAGTCAGACACTTCGAATCCCTTGAACTGGTTGCTGATGCTGGCCGCGGTGTCCCACTTGCCCCTGGCCCCGTTTAATATGTCATAGTCCTTGTCATAATTCTTGACAACTTCCGCCAGTATCTGTCTGGCCTTGACCGGGTCAGTGGATGTGCCCATCCCTTCCTTAAGTTCTCTCTCCATGTCTGCCTGTGCCTGTGCCTTTCTTGTGGGAGGATGCGGCGAAAGCCTGTTTCTCTGTTCCATGTACTCCACTGTGCCTGGGGTATTGGCCAGCCTATACCAGGCCTTCCTGTTGTCCGCACCGCCTGTGGGCAGTGCGCCCTCCGAAGAAAATCCCCGGAACCGCGGCATTGGCTCGTGTGTAACGAACCTGTAAACTGTCGTGGAAGTCTGTGCGGTGAAAGGCCTCAGTGGCTCTATGCCCTTCTTGACCAACTCCACGTCGCCCTCCTGTCTCTCAGTCATACCCGCGGCGTCCGTGTCCAACCACTTAGGTCCCCAGGTGTCGCTGGCTCCTGTTGAGTTAAAGTGCACCTGTGCGCCCGCCAGGTGTATCTGTCCCGCCGCGCCGTGCAACTGCTGTCCGTCCGTGTATGAGGTCAATCCGTCCCTGGCGTAGTCCCTTATGCTTCCTTTCTGTGAGCTGTTGAACATGCCCTTCTCTGCCAGGTTCAACATGTAGGTGCCCGCCGACTTGACAATCTCGTTGGTGGCGCTCATCCTGATCTGGCCCGAGGCGTGCATGTTGATGTTGGCGTCCGAGTGCAGGTTGAAGTCACCCTGCGTCCTCATGTTGATTCCGCCAATGCCGGAGTACACGTCTATCCTGCCCTCGCGGTCCATCTCTATCCAGGCGTTTCCCGATCCGTTGGCTATGTACACCACACCTTCCGTGTCGTGCATCAGCAGTTGGTGTCCTGAAGCGGTCCTCAATCTGGTAAGTTGATTTGTGCCGTCCGCGGCACCGTCGTCCATCACGAACGTGTGACCTGACAGCCTGTCCACTATAGCCGTTGCCTCGGCGTCGTCTGTGCTGACCTTCTGTGGGGTTGAACCAGGATTCAACCTACCAGGGGTGCTCATGCCGAAAACTTGGCTGGGCGCTTCCCTTTGCGCTGAGGACGTGGTGTTTCCCCTGACATCATCCGCACTCAGACCTTGTCTGAGCAAGGTGTCCGCCAATGGGTGTATCGGCTTGTTTTTGTTTTTATAATTGATCTCGTCTACTCCGGAAAACCTGTTGACCTCACCCGCGGGGAGGTTGCTAGAACCATAATCCTCTGTGGGGTCTTGGTTAAGATCGTCTTTGACTTTGTTTGAAGACGCTATGCCCGGTGTCATGTGGTTTGTCAGTGGTTCCTGAACACAACCTATCCAGAATGCCTGTTCCATCTTGCCCTCTGCCAGTATCACTAGTACCCTGGTCTCTAGGTCAGGTGGCACCGCCCAGAAGCCGTAAGAGAACTGTGAGTCCGTGTGCTTGGTCCCTGGCTTGACGTGCCTCAATCCCTTGTTGCCATAGAACGGTGACAGGTAGTCGCAGTCGATGAGACCATCGAACTCGGACTTGTACGTGCCCCTCAGTGACGGGATCAGCACCTTGAGCCTACCGGCGCGCAGTGGATCCTTGTTGCCCTTCACTATGCCCACGTAGGGTCCGGGGAATATGTTACCCCAGTCCTGATTGATCTTGGGTGACCTGGGTGTTGAAGCATCTCCTTTGAGGTAATCGTGCAGTCCCGCCATTAGTTCCTTCCTATGTTAAATTTTGCTTTTAATAGTTTTATCTTGCCTTCGAGATATGATGAAAATTTTTCTTTGATCAACGACACCTCATTGACGTACTCCGCCTTGGGCACCAGTTTGTCAAACGTGTCCACGTGTGGGTTTGGCCTCACGAAAGTGGCGGCCTGCGGTGCGTAAGGCTTGTCGCCTTGGTTGTTGAATCTGACCAACTGTAGTTCCTGTATGAACTTACCGTCCTCGAACATGTTGTCCACCTGCACGACACGGTAAAGTCCGGAGAACGCTATCTGCTCGTCCTTGGCCAGCTCGTACACTCCGGTCTTGTCGTTGATGTCTGTTGGTGATCTGAAATTGAGTTTGATTATGGGATCACCGAATCCCATGTTGAAGTTGCCGTATATCTCGTTCCAAACATCACGGTTCCCCTGTGAGAACGCCAGTTTCTTGCGATTGCTCTCCAGCACGTTTCCACGCCTAGCGGTCGTTGGTATGAACTGAGACTGTCCCAGGTATGCGGGATCTCCCAGTATGCTCATCCTCACGAACACCATGTCCGCGGTTGGGTTGGATAAAGCGTCCAATCTTTGATCCAGTTCCGTGGCGTTGCCCTTGTTGATACCACTGGTCACTGATGTGGTTGTCCCCACTTCAGACTGGTGTATGAATGATGGATCCCTGAATGCGTCCTTGGTCGCGGGATCGTCCACTTCCACGTCAGGCTCATTCTCTCCCAGCGTCTTGGAGAACCTGTCCGATGCACTCTTGCCCTGTATGTCCTTGAGTCGTGTCTGGAAGTAGGCCACCCTGTAGTTGATGTTGAGGTCCAGTATGTCCAGGTTGTCGCCGGTGAAGATGTAGTTGTAGGTCTTCTTGACGAACTGCTCGAAGTTGGTGCCTGTGCTGGATCCTGGATCGGCGAGAGCGTAGGCGTGTATCTTGTAGGGCACGATGTTGTATATAATCTTCCTAGGGTGTTTGCCCCTGATCCTGTCGAATCTGGACGAGTCTGGTATCACGCTGGATTCTATGAAGAAATAGTTGAAGTACATGTCCTCGGGTTTGATGTTCTTGCCTGATTTCTTGATCTTGTTGTCGAACTCCTCCAGTGAGCGTTGCCTTTGGAACCGAGGAAGTGATTTCATCAGTTCCGTCATTATGGTCAGCAGGCTGTCGTTCTGTTTGACCTGACCGGCCTTCTTGAGTATGGCGTTCTCCCTGGCGTCACTCTGTCCACCCACACCTATGTCACCCATGCCCAGTCCCTGTGCGGTGGCCTGCTCCTGAGCGAATTCTGGGTCAACGATGATCTCGTATGTGTCCGGTATCTCCACCAAGGACTGCTTGGATTCGTCCTCCGTCTGCCTGTTCATTATGGCGGCCAGGCTGTCCATGGTGTCCTGGATGCTGTTGCCCTGCTTGATCACACCCGAAGTCCTCAGGTATATGTGGTGGTTCACAAAGCCGTGCTCGTTCATGGGCACTGCCTTGACCGAATAGGTGGTGCCACCCTTGTTGACGTCCAGTTCCATGTTGACCAGTTTTATCGGTATCTTCCTCTTCAGCATCTGTTGGTCCGCTTCCGGTATCGGCTTGCCGAACTCATCAAATCCCCTGAATTCCATTGTGAGCATGTAGGGTGCGCTGATGTGGTCCAGGTAGTTGCAGTTGGCGGCGGCGCCGCGTATCTTGTCCAGTAGGCTGATGCCCATAGGCTCCACTATGTCCATCTCTATGGTTGTGACTGATGTCAGCCTACGCTGTGCGTTGAGGCTGGGCACGTTCAACATCCTTACCTTGGAGAAGTACAGGTCCCTGCCCCTGCGCAGGTTCTCCCGTGCGTCTCGCAAAGATTCGGTGGCCCTGTCTGACTTCAGTATCGCCTTGTTCTCCGCGGATAGGTTATCCGTGGGGTTGGGATTGCCTATGCCCGAGCTCCTGACGATGATGTCGTGCTCGGTGCCTTTCAGCAGTGTCTGTGGATCCTCCAGTTCCGCCTGCGTGAGCGCACTCAGTGTGAATATAACATTGTAACTGGCGTACTTGAACAGGGGGTTTGGCACGTTGTTGGGATAGTCCTCCACGCTGGGTTTCTTAGTCGTCTTCTTGCTGGCGAAGGTGTCGTCGTAGTCGTAGGCGGGACTGTAGGTCACGTGTGGATTGTTGCTATAGACTTTGTTGGCCATGTTACAATCCTAGGTCTCTAAGCACGTTCTCCTTCTTGGGCAACTGGACAGTAACCCCTGGACGGAAATCGTATATAGGATCCTCTATCTGATCTGGGTTACGCTGTGCGAACACCCACCACAGCCTTGGCGTGCCGTAGAGGTCATAGGCCAACAGATCAGGCCTGTAGGCGTATGTTCGTTCTATTGTGTATGATTGGTCGTCGTCCTCAGCCGTGATGGTCCTGGGATTGAGCACGTCCAGGTACTCAGACTGCTCCTGTGTTTCAAAGTAAGGTGAGGTGTTGGAATATTTTGCCATTAGATGAACCCTACCTCGTTGGTGCCCTTGCCGTTGAGTTCACCCCTGACGAATTTCTTCATTGAGAAGTTCTTCACAGATTCCCTGCTGTAGATCGGAGTAACCAGTACCGATATGTTGGACAGCGTGGGCGCCCAGGTCTGGTCTATGCTGTTGGGGTCAAAGTTGATCTGGTTCCTCACAGGACTTGGCCTGAACTTTCCGGTATCCTGGTACACAGAATCCTGTTTGGTTGATATGTAGTCGATGCCGGGTCGCAGTTCCACGTTGAAGGTGTTGATCACAACCGGAACCTTCTGGAACATGTGATCCCCGTAACCTGATAGGTGCAGTATTGGCGGAGGATTACCTTTTAATCCATTGAGCCCTTCGTCTGAGCCAAAGAACATCTTGGTCGCTGTCCTCAGGAAGTTTACCGTGGCCACCCAGTGCGCCGCGTCCTGTTGGTTCTGTACTGGGAACTCACCTATGATGTTCATTGAGTCCACCTGCGAGGCACTGTAGGCCTGGTGTGGATAGTTGCTGTGCGTCATTGACATGGCGTCATAGTTGGCCGAATGCTGGATCACCACAGCCGGAGTCAGTGGCCAGAATATACCTTCTGCATCCTTCAATGGTGCCAGTATCGGATTGTTGGTGAAGTCAAAGAACTGTCTCAGCGGCCCGTCCGGTACCTGTAGCCTCACGCGCCAATCACGCTTGTCGTTCCTGCCTGACCACTTGGCCCTGGCGTTGACTATTCTCGAATCTGTGGAGATTCCTGCACCGAGTAATCTTCCCAGGGTACGGTTGAATATGCCCTGTCCGACATCTTTTATCACGTTACCAATCGTGCGTTCAGCCATGTGTTATAGGTTGCTTTCCATAGTAAAATTCTGTATACTTAGACTATATTTATAGGCACAATTTTAGGC
>Ga0070746_10000530_pt1 | contig 22709 bp, 8 predicted proteins | sample VirMetDEL_Mar_21_FD_77016 | JGI IMG/M metagenome (GOLD analysis project Ga0070746, IMG submission 77016) | Aqueous microbial communities from the Delaware River and Bay under freshwater to marine salinity gradient to study organic matter... | ecosystem: Environmental > Aquatic > Marine > Coastal...
CCAATCCAAAGGCTTGCAAGGCCAAAGGCATGTGCCTGAAGAAAATGGGGCGCAAATGAAAAAGGGACTCTACGCTAATATCCATGCGAAACGCAAAGCTGGAAAGCCTATGCGAAAAGCTGGAGAAAAAGGCGCACCAACCAAGCAGGATTTTATAAACGCTAAAAAGACTGCAAAGAAGAAGTAAATGGCAAAGCAACGGTTAGTTGATTTTAGAGGAGGGGTCAATCAAAAGATCTCCCCACATATGATTGGGGATTCGCAGGGTCAGTCGGCTCAAGACGTTGATCTGTCTGCTGTTCGATTGCGAGGTCGAAAGAAGATTCTAGCACGAACCGATGGGGATCAATCGACTTATGCTAACGGGACTTTCTTCTACGAAACGGGAAATCTAAATGTAGCTGGACAGTGGAAGTCAACAAACCCTGATGACTCCACCTATATCACAGATGCTACGGATTTTGCGGTCTGGAACAAAGATTTATATGTAGCACGGCACGATGATGACGGAGACAATTCGTCCGATGGAACCCTACAAGTTTTCTTTGACGGTGCAAACACTCCGAGTCAGCTACAGCACAATCCCCCTGCATCAGTAGTTGTCACACCCGATTATCCGTTCAAGTCTGACCAAGCAAATTGGATTTCAAACGGTAACAGCACCAGTGACACAGGCAAACAGAAGCAACTGATTGCAGCATATGCAGGACAACCTTATATACCATCATCTCCGGTAACTACGCTACAGGTTACCGTAAATACTGTTATAAACGCTAGTGGGGTAAACTCTATAATTTACGGGCCATCTTATATTTTTTATTCGTATAACGCCAACTCTGTTCCATCAGGATATAGCCAATATAACGTACCGTTAGACCAAGGTGTAAACATCTACCCGTTTCAAAATTCTCCTGCTAGAACTAGTCCAGGTACAAGTTATGAAATGCAGTTTAATACTGTAAATAGCGGACTCTGGAGATTGTATTATGGATCTCAAGCCAACATATCAACGGCCTTATCTTCCGCTAATTACGGATTACAAGCTAACCAAGAGGTATTTTCAAACCAAGGTTTTGGATATACCTACATCGTTACAGCTAACGGAACCATCGATTCTTCTTTACAACCTTTTCAAGTAGTTTTTCTTTCGTCTTCAACCGGATCTGTACCTGCATCAAATAATGGGTATTACTACTGGTTTTATCTTCTTCCAACTGGGGGTTTTTCTTGGTATAACCCTTCATCAATTGCGAGTTCCTCTTCCGGAAATACGACATCCGGTGTATATTATGTCCCGCAGATTCGAGCAAGTTATAGTATTCTTCAAGTAAATTCCCAAAACGTCACAACCACTAATCCCGGTCAACCCTACATTCCTAGTACCAATGCGTTTACTTACGGTGATGCTAGAGGTTTTATTTACCGTCAGTTTACTTCAGATGCAGATAAACTACAGAATTGGGACAATGACTACGCACAGGGTGCTACCGAACCTTGGCTAGCTAATCGGAGTTTAACGAGTAGCACGGAAGACGGATACTACCTAACCGTCATTCGTGAATCTGGCACAACTCCTTCGTTACCTACCGAATCACAAGAACGAACACTTGCCACACTAGCCTCAAATTCAAATTACATTACTGATACTGACACAACTCGTACTCCGCAACGACTTGATTTTGCGATCACTGCACCGACTGATGATACTTCCAGTACGAATGTTAGAGCCTACAAGCTATATCGCAAAGATTCGACTACAACGACTTCTGTTGATCTAGGTTATATTAAACCAGACACGGGTATCTCCTTTAGCTATTCCGGTGGGACTACCGTTACGATCTCTGGGCTGGATGCTACAAAAACCTACCGACTGAATTGGTACGCATACCAGAATACTACTGTTTCGTTTACAAGTTCTAGCAACGTAACAGTTACTCAGAAAACAAACGGCAGTATTGGAATTGATGGCATTGAATTCATTGGAATTTTAAACAGTGCTAATAGCAACTACGAAAAAGAGATTACGCTAAATAAGGATAGCGATGATGATATTCATGCTGTGGATTTTTGGCTGGAAGAGCGAGTGATCCACGACACGGGTTATGATTCTTCTGCAACATGGGCTGTTTGTCGATGCGCCGATTTGTTTGACTACAACAATACTTATTTCTGTGAAGAGTCTGACTTTCTGGATTGTTTTGCTAGTGGTGTTTCTTCCGGTCTAGGTTCTGGCGCAGCACAGACTGCACCTCCCGACCATCTAAAATTTCTTAGAGAGTCAAACAACTTTTTCTTTGGAGTCGGAACAGATCAGACTAATTCAAACCGTTACGGTTCTGCTGGAAACAAGGCCGGATCATTCCTATTTGTAAGCGAATACAATAATCCAAGAAATTGGCCTCCAGCTTCTTATGTCGAATTTGAAGATGAAATCACAGGTATTGCAACGTATCCCGGTGAGTTGATCGTCTGGACAAAACAAGGAACCTATCGGGTTACCGGATCTCGTTCAGACCAAATGCGAAAAACCAAGCTAGCAACCATTGAGGGAATGCTAAGTGGGGCGCACAGAACTGCACAACTGGTTGGGCGCTACCTAGTCTGGGTTTCGCAGACAGGTATTTGTTTCTACGATGGCTCTTCGGTTACGAATCTAACAAGAGGACGATTTGAAACATTCCCCCTATTGGCAACAGCAGGATCTGGAGGAAACGCTTCTCTTCATGCTGGGCATCTCAATGACAAGTATTATGTCTGTGGTGGGAATGAGACAGGATTTGTAGTTGATTTCAGCATGGAAGGCTTTCCAATTTCCGAAGTGGATCTAGTAGAAGATCACACAAGCGCATTGACCAACTCAGGCGGAAACACTTTGTCTCCCGTACTAGTGTATCGCCCATCTGAAAATAAACTTTATTCACGAAGAGGAGTCATTGAAGCAGGAACTACTCGTAATAAGTTTAGCTATAAAACACGGGAATTCGATGGTGGTGCGTTTGGATCGCTAAAGCTAGTCAAAAGTGTGACGATTAACGGATCAGGCAATGGGAAAGTGCAAGTCTACTTAGATGGTAAACCTGCATACCAAGATTACCTCTACGAGTACGACCTTGCAGGGCAGACCTATTTGAAAAAGACAGTAGACGGGACAGGCACAGCATACCGATTTTATTATGGTGGAGTCTTAGTCAATACTGTACAAGGATACTATGTCCCAAATACTGGTGCTAACGAGTCAGGCACTATGTCAGAAGGAAACACTTGGTCAATTGATGCTGGCGCTAAACCTGATGCGAACGCCCCTGCTTGGAATGTTACTTTTGGGAATACAGTTCAGCAGACAGTAGTGACAAATTCTACTTTTAACTTCTACGAGCAATACTACTCCGTTAGGAATAACCTAGTACTTTCGTCCTCGCCCAAACTAGTCTCTATCGACTCGACCTTTGGGACAGACGAACCTGCAAGAATCTACCTTCCTGCTTCACGAACTAACAATCCGTATGGGCTATCGGTAGCAGATGTTTGGTCAGTAGAAATTACCGATTGGGAAAACGGAGACATCGACTGGATTGACACCGACTATGAGATTTTGAGTAGCTAGATGGCACAGCAAAGACACGCAGACTTTGACCAGTACTATTTGATTGAAGACCCTAAGATTCGGGACAGTTTTCAACAGATCTATAACAATACTAGAGATTTACAGGCACAGGTAGAAAAGCTAGTAGATCTAATTGTAAACGCAACGGATTTAGCGAATCTGCAATCTACGGTTTCTAGCGAGTTTCAATGAATCGTAATATTTTTCAAGCAGTACGGGTGGAGTACGCAGGAGATCCACAGATTACGGTTAGTCTGGACGGGGTTGCCGTTCTATCGGATCTAAAACTACCGTATCATTCCACATTTCGGGGTAGACGAGTAACCCTTCCGGTACGAGATGCTAATGACGCACTGCTCCCCTACTCAGGATACATTGGTGACCTCAATTCCTCTGCTACCCTACTACAAAATCATCAATTTGAAACATTTCCAATTGAAAACTTTAGCCAGCAGCAACTGTTTCACTTTTACGACATCGGATTTCGCACGATAGATACAGATGTGTTTTCCAAGTTTGCGCCAAAGATTTATCTGGATGGTACTCAGCAAACTCAGACCTACGAAATTCAAACCTCGCAACCGACAGACACGATTCGATGCTATTTTAATCCGTTAGCGTATGGATACATTCCACACATTCATCATGAGCATACATTACCGACAGATACTAACGGAAACCCGTACTCTACTCCACTAGATGTAGAAATCCTCTGGGCCAGACCTGTGGCGCTACCACCACGATTTTATAGAGGGATTCGCACACATGCAGAGTTTCAGATTACCTACAAGGGTGATGTAGATATTGAATGGTACTTAGATGGTATAAGCATTGGAAACTACAATTTTAACAGTACGAATACTGTGACAGAGAAAGCCTATTTTCAATCAGGTACAATAGGCCATGTGCTACAGTACACTCATACGAATCCCGAAGACGGTGGTAAAATTTATATCGTAGAAACAGATGTCACTTTAGCGGATTTAGAACAGAGAACCATGCTACCCCAGCAGGAAGAAAACTAACATGGCAACAGTAGAAGATTATTATTCACAAACTAGCTACGAATCCAAGTTCGTAAAGGGTAAGAACAGTATCCCTAAGTACTGGGCAATGCGTCTAGCTGATGCCCAAAATGCAGTAGACACTGATAGCTATAATAAATTAAGTGACGCACGAAGAAAAGCAACCGAAAAAGGTATGAACGATTGGTCAGAAGCTGAACTCCGTTCATTTCTTAAAGCTAATTTTTCAAAACATTCAGATGCTTTTGATGGTAGTACTTTTAAGTATAACGGATATTCCTATACTTATCCAGACATTGAAACCGCATCACAAGAAGAATTGTTTGATATAGCAGCATCGCTTTCGTTTATTAAAGCCAATGGCGCTAAAAGTTGGGTCACAAGAAGCAGAGATTTCGATAATTTTAACACTCAAATTGATGCGTTTAACAAGCACAGAACTATTGTACAAAAGTTAATTGACGGTGGAGGAACCGTTGAACAAATTTCTAGCATTCTTGCTAAAGAAAATCTCAATGCGCTTGAAGACTTTGATGCTTTTATTGCAGAAATAGACCGACAACCATTACTGTCAGAAAATACTTGGTTCCGTGAAAAAATGGAATCTGCAGGTTTAACGGAGTGGGGTGGCGGCACTTCAGAAACCAACACGGCAGCCGGTGGTACAGGGGACTCGAAAAGTTTCTCTTTAGGCACTCAGCCACCAAAACCAACTATCGATGTAGTCAAGGATACTCTTGATGAGGCTATAGTAGGAACACCGAGAACTGATGTTACTAAAACTCTGAAAGACGAGGTTACTTTAAACAATGTTCAAGGTAATGGATATGCAGGGCAAAATCTTACAATAATTCGAGATCCAAATAATCCAGAAAACTATAGCATTGTTGATGCAGATGACCCACGCATAGTTTATATCGACAATATTGATCAAGCTAATTTAGATCCGTGGCTAGGAAGATTAACAAGCGATACACCAGAAGAAGAATGGTACGACTACACTGATCCAGATGGCAACCAATTAGATTATGTAAACGGACAGTATCAGTACCCAGACGGTACACCCTTTAATGAGGGTGGGATGGGAGCTAAGATTGATAAAGCTGAAGACTCTGCTGAAAAGGCTCAGGATGTAGTCGATAAAGCCGTTCAGACAACAGGTCAGGCAATAGATACGGCAGCAGGAATTGAGAATGCGTACTTAGGAGGAAATGTTAGTCCCGAAGCGGCAAACGCCTTGGGCTGGATAAAGAATCCTGATGGCTCTTTTACTGATCCTAGTAGCCCAGGTACTACTTACATAATAGGGGATGACGGGAACCTAGTAGATCAAGCAGATCCTACTCAAGCAGCAACAACTCAAGGTCTGATCAACCTTGACGAGAACGACTTTGCCGGACAGACCGAAACTCTTATCAATGAGTTTCTATATGGTGCTCAGGTAACTCCAGAGAACGCACAGGAATATGGATTTAGTTATAATAAAGATACCAAAGAGTATATTAGTCCTGATGGTACAGTCTACACAGATGTAGGAGGGCAACTCCAAGACGAGAACGGTGTACCGATTGAGAGATCCCTCGGCTTTATCGACTATCAATCTGACCTAGAAGGAGCAGCCGAGGAGTACACTAAGCAGATGACGGGTCTGCGTGGTCAGTACGAACAGACTTTTGACGAGTATGAAGGTAGGCTAGAACCCTTACTGCAAAAACAGCAGGGGATTACTGACGCTCTTATGGATGTAGCCAAGGACGCTGGCAGTACGGACTACTATAATAAACTTTCAAATCTATACTATGAGCAATCAAGAGATGAGGTCAATAGGGCTTCCAGAGGAGCGCAGGAATCTTTAAATTCGATGTATGCAAATGCAGGGCTAGATCCTTCAAGCCCAGCCTATACTGCAGCAATGATGGACTTGCAGAAAAAACGGTCGGATGATCTGGTTTCTTCTCGCAGACAGGCTATTCTAGATAGTTATTCGTTAGGGAACAATATGCTACAGAATCGCAGTAGCACTCTCTCGAATGCTCAGACCGGAATCGGCAATAGCATGAATGCTTTGGGTGGGCTTTATGATGTGAAGATTAGTGGGCTAGAAGTAGATAAGGACATGATTAGCACGATTTACCAAGGCAAACAGAATCAGGCGAACATTGGCATACAAGGGTTAAATACAGTAGCAGGTCAGAAACAAAGCATTATTGATACCAATAAAGAAACATTCTTTAAGGAGCTAGACCTACGCACTGGACTTAATCAAAATACCCAGAACACCGCTACAACCGCCGCAACCACTGCAGGAAACGCAGCCCAGAATGCTACCGATGAGTACTGGAGGGGCATGGGTTGGCTACAAGGTTTAATTGATAACAATGTAGATATGAAACTTTTCGGAACTGCTCTACAAACTCAATTTGCAGATGACCCCGAAGCTTTAAATTTCCTAACCCCAGAACAAAAACAAATGTTAGGCATAGGAACTTAATATGTATTACGGTGCTAAAAATCGAGATGGGTTGGGTCAACTATACTCAGCCATGCAGTATCAGCAACAGCTGCGTTTACAAAAGGAAGCAGAAGCAGAACGCAAGCGTCAGCTGGAGGAACAACGCCGGCAGCAACGTGAAGCCAACAAGCACAGTGCTTTTGGTGCAAACCTGCAAGCACTCGGTACGATTGGGGGGTCTATAGCAGGGGCATTTATAGGTGGGCCAACAGGTGCAGCAGCAGGTGCTGGCCTTGGTAGCGCACTAGCTAGTGGCACAATGGCGCTAGCACCGAACATCGGTGGGACGCAACCAGACGCAAGCAACCCGTACTACCAACCAGCATCCGACCTGCAACGTGGAGCTACGGCATTACAAAGTGGGCTACAAGTCTGGTCTACCTACGAGAACCAGATCCGTGAGCCTTGGCTACGTAAAGCAGGTAACGCCACTAAGACTAATACGTATAAACATTTCCAAGAAGGTGGGGATGTAGCTGCTACTCAAAAGTACATGAGTCCGCAAGAGGGTAGCAAGTTCTCTCAGGCTATGATAGACGCAGGGTACAATGCGGATAACCTGCCGTGGTATATCTCTGAAGATGACATCGTTAATCTCCAGAACGAGCAGTACATTACTTTTAACGAGACAATTGCGCCTATTGGACAGACTGCCAAGGTAGACATTCTGAACGATGTAGCAATGGTAGGCGAGACAATGGGCAATGTCGGGCTAGATCACATACGGGAACTGACGCTCAGGAAAACTGCAAAAGAAAGGATGGCGTACCTAGAAGAGCAAGGGATTGACAACCCTCACCTGCGATCTATAGCCGAGCAGCCGACTTGGTTAATCAATCAGGGTTGGGCTAAAGGTCGAGAATTACGCAATGCTACATTAGAAGAGCAGAGGAAAGCGATTGCAGAACTAAAAAAGGAGAACCGAGACGCACGTATTAAAGAGATCGACAGTCGATACAATAGCGTAATGCGGACATGGGATGATATCCTCAACAACCCTACTGAAATGAGGATGAAGGGGTATGAGGGTTTTATAGATAAAGAAATGAACGCTGATGTCTTTACTCAGATCTACGATAGAAAATACGGACTAAGCTCAGGGAATCGGCCTGAGATGTACTACGATGTGTTACGTAGATATGCAGGGGGAGATGCACAGGACTACTTTAGTACGAGTACCAACCCGAAGGTTCAACAAGCCTATCAGCTATTCCTATCTCAAGAACAGGCCGGAGTACTTTTCTCTCAGACAGGTGGAGTCGCACAAGATCAAAGTAGTGCTACTAGTAAGAAAGAACCTAGCACACCACAAGGTGAGGTAGCTCAGCAAACGGATACGATTACCCCTGCTACCCCAAATAGTAGTACTAGCTCAGAAGAAACTAGTCCGACAGGTAAGCCACTTATAAATGAATCTGCAAGAAAAAGCCTGAGCCTAGATCAACAAAAAGAATTAGAACAATACCTCGAAACTCCGTATCAATCCTTTAGCAAAACTGATGTTTTCGGGAATCGTATTGGTGGGGAGACCCCCGAAGAAGCTGCTCGAAAAGCTCAGGAAAGAATGCAGGGGTACACCTTCCAAGATAAACAAGACTATATTAAGAGAACTGGCAGTCTAAAAGGTTTCTACGATCAGTTTGCTAGCGATCAGGCTACTAGGGAAACTAAACAAGATGCGCCCGAAGTTGCTGAAGCTAAAAGACAGCCTAAGCCTGATGAAACTACTAATGCGGTAACGCCTCAACAGTTCAACCAAGTAGCTAGACCAGTAGGCCAAGAAACTACAGGCGCACCGAGTCTCTCACAGATTCAAGAGCTATCGACTCCAGAGTTAAATCAACTAGATCCAAACATGCGTGAGGCTCTGAGACGAGAAGCTAGTCAACGCAGAGCAGGAGATCTGGAAGCTGTGGCTGCTAGTTCGGGAGCTACGGCTCAAAGTCTAGCAGACGCAGAGCAAGATGGATCTCCAGCCGGAGAAGTTCAAGCAGTAGCACAGGTCGGGGAGACCAAAGAAGGTCAGAAGGTCTGGGTAGATCAATATGGTCGGGAGTTCTCTGAACTAACGATCACCATCCCTATGCAAGAGGAAAACGCAGACGATATTCTCTACATCAATATTCCTACAGTAGTTAATGAGACAGGCCAGATCCTCACGAATGAGGAAGCTGCCGCTATGGTAGATTTTAAAGACCCAAGAGATTTCAATACGGGCAAGCAACTACCTGTTTTTGAGACAGAAGAGGATGCAATACGGGGTGCTATTCAACGTAGTGAATACTTAGGGAGAGAAGACTACAAAGGCCCAGTTAATCCCAAGAAAGCTACAAGCGAAGAGTACTTTGAAAGTGTTGGAGACTATCAAAAGCAAGATGACTTTGTAGCTACTTCAGATCGACAAGGTGCACGGCAAAGAGCGAGAGATGCTAAAGCAGCAGGGCCACTCCCTGAGTCGGTAGGTACACCTGCGGCCCCTACTAATGCAACGCTAAGAAATCTCATAGAAAACACACCTCCTCCTGCTGCCCCAGATCCTCTAGAAGCTAAGCCTACTAGAACTACGGGGAGACAGGTACGAACTATTCAAGGTCTGATTGACGAGGCTAACCGAGATGTGACGATGGATGCTCGTCAGGAAGATCAGTCTAGAAAAGCGGCAGATCGATGGAACGAGTATCAAAAGCGGAAAGCCGAGCTTATAGGTAAGGAGAGAGCAAAGGTTCAGCCGATCCAAGAAGGGGAGACTCCTGCAAAAGAACCGATCCAAGACAGGGGAACAACACGGACTACTTTAGGAGACGGATTCTACACCAAAGGTGGACGCTTCAGACCGGGTGAGCTTGAAAAAGTAAAGGCGGCCCAAGATCGGGACAATGCTACTGAGGCAAGGATGGACGCAGCAGATGACCTGAGATACGACCCAAGACAGGATAGAGCATCTGAATTTAGGAAAGCACCCCCTACCGTACCAAATAGATATCAGGACGAGGGATTACCTGTAGCACCACCCGAAGAGAAGAGTCTCCGAGATGCTATTATTGAAGGCTTCCCTGCTACCGAGAGGGATAACCTCACAGGCATCATGGAACAGATCATTGCGCTAGAAAGCGATGGGGACGAAACTGCGGAGAGTGCGGCAGGGGCTACCGGAATACTACAATTGATGCCAGGTACAGTAGAACAACTGATGGGCAAAGACGCAGACGCTAGTGATGATGACACTTATGTAGCCGCCGCAGTTAAACTATTTACTAAAAATTCTAGCCTCTTGGAACGCAATGGCTACTCAATTAACGCACTCAATATGTACGTACTCCATCACTTTGGCGCAGGTGGGAAGAAGCTTTTGGATGCCGATTCAGATACACTAGTAAAAGATGTCAAGTACTATAATGTAGTAAGCAAGAAGGACACTCCGCTGATCCAACAACGAGAAGTCAATGCGAATCCTTGGATCAATAGTGCGGCTGAGATCAACCAGAAAACATGGAAGGATCTGACAGTCGGAGAGTTCCTAGAGTACCTAGAGCAAGCCGTGAATAGCGGAGATTTTCCCCAACCTGATCCACAAGTAGTAGCTGCTGCAAATAACGCTAAGGTCTTATAATGGCAGATCCACGTTCCTATTCGATGCCTAGTCCGTTTAACTATTCTAGGCAATTTAGCGACATCATTACTCCCGACGAAGCAGCCGGAGTCCAGTATCGCTTTGAGTTGTCTAGGCTATTGGACGAGTACAACAAGGAGAATATCAACAAAGCTCAGTTGCATTCTCTAGTAGAAAGCCTAGCAGATACGGCTGGAGTGACGAGTCCTGCAGTCAAGGCGCAGATCCTAGGACATCAAGCACTAAACCAAGCACCGCAACGACCTAAGATCAAACCTGTTACGGCTCAGGACGAGAAGGAAGGGATCGACTATGCGCTTCAAGTGGGTAAGGAACTTTGGCAAACCATTTCTAACTTTGGAGACATAGCCGATGTACGTTATGGGGCTGCTCAACAGGCAGCCGGAACTATCTCGGATTACAATGACCAGTTTGTGGCTGATAAGCTTCGTGATCCTAATGCTGATGCTAATAGTCCTGAGTTTTTTGAAGATCTTATCAGCTACATTACCCCTAGTGGGTCAGCCGAAGCCGGAGCACAACGCAAAGCAGAAGCACAAGCTAGCCTAGCAGCTAGTGGCTACACTCCTCCTGAGACTCCTTGGGGTCAGGCATTTGAGAATGTCACAACCCTACCTGGAGAACTATTGCTTGGTTTGTTTACCGGAGCAGTCGGTGCAGGAGCAGGTGGCACACTAGGATTAGCCTCCCCTGTTCCATTTGGTTCTCAAGCAGGATTTGTTTGGGGTGGGATCTTGGGTAGCCAAGCAGGGATGCAGACCTATGCTGCTTTGCAAGCTGCTGGCGAGACAATGGATAGCTGGAAGAATCATCCGATGTGGCAGGAGATGAAAGGGAAGTATACGTCTCAAGAGCTACCGGATATTGAGCGGGACTTAACTACAAAGATTGCGAGGCGAGCCTACAACAATCGAATGACTAGCCTTGCCGCAGTAACGGATGCTCTTTCAGGGATTCCAGTAGCTAAGGGCGCAGCAATTGGAACTAAGATTGTAGCTAATATAGGTTTTGACGCAGCAACCGAAGCGGCTAGTGAGTTTTCTGATGTAGTAGTTCAAGGCTACTCCGTCAACCAGATCCTCAAGGAGCACGCACAGGAGCAAGGCTTTGATGCGATTGCCAATTCGGATGAGTTAGCTACTGATTACTTATCATGGCTGGATAAGACGGAGAACAGGAACCAAGCCTTCCACGGTGCATACGTAGGTGCAATTGCTGGAGGTATGACTAGTGGAGTAATCAGTACCGCAGAAGTAGCACTAGATCCACAGACGAAACTGCAACAGAAGAAAGAGGCGGAAGATCGGCTAGAAGCAGAGGCAGAAGCAGGGGCGAAGGCCGTTGATAAAGCAATAAAAGATGAGAGGCTAGCCCGTGAGCAGGAGAAGAGGCAACGAGAAGCAGAGGCCGCTAAGATTTTACAGGATGTAGAAGCACAGAAGAGGAGAGCAGAACAAACCTATGACCTAGCAGACTTAACAAAAGAAATTACTAAACAATTCTCCCCTGCAACCTGGGACGGTAAGACCTACAACCCTCCAGCCTTGCCAACGTTTATTCGAGATAACGAGAAGACTTACATCTATGCAGGGCTGAGTAAACGGGGGGTTCGCTTAGTAGATGAAGTAACGAAAAAGGTAAGAGTCGTAAAGTGGGCGGATATCTCCAAGATGGAGAAAGCTCCAGCAGAAGTTCCAGTTCCTGTTGCTACCGATGCACAACCTCCTACTAGTACTACTCCCACTATTGTTACAGAAAGAGATGTTGATCTAGAAGCTCCGTTAACTGAAGGAGTACAGGTAGCTCCAGAAGCACAAGCTGCAACTACACAACAGGACTCTCGGCTAGACGATCTTCAAGCCCGCCCACTAAAGTGGGGTGCGCTTCAACTAGATTCTGAGAATAAAAAGTATGTAAAAATAGGGGAAGATCGAATAGTTCGCATTGGCGGAAGGCCGATGATTGTAGTTCCTGTTAACGGAGTACCTGTTTTATTTTATAATTCTACCGGAGCAGGAGGGAAGGAGAATGTAGCAAAACATAAGTGGTATCCAGTCTGGGGGTTAGGGAAAAATGAAGACCCAATGATAGATGGGTGGCTCAATAAAACTACAGAAGAGGACATAAATAATTACTACGGTAGCCCAGAACTCAAGGAGATGGCGGAAAGGCTAGACCAGCTTTTCCCTGTGACCGACCCACTTATAAAAAATGCACCAAGGGTACGTTACACTAGCGAACGTAAAGGGGAGCAACGGTTAGAGAAAGCACTAAAAAAGATTTTAGGCTATGAGGGTGTGTCTTACGATGACGCAAACGCACTGGATGCTATCCGTAACCGAGCGGCTGAGCAAATTGCACGTATCCAGAAGGGGCCAACTGAGACCCAAAAACTAGCAGCAAAGAGGAAAGCAAAGCAGGACGCAAAGGAGCAAGGAGCTACTGTTAAGACTACTCCCTCTCCTACTCCCCCTCCTACTCCCCCTCCTACTCCCTCTCCTGCACCGAAGAAAGAAACTACTACTGCTACTAGTGAGATCACTCCTCCGAAAGAAGGTACTATCCTGACAAACTCCAAGGGCAAGACTCCGCAGCAGTGGAAGTTTGTTGAGGTAGAACAAGCCGAGGGTAAGAACAAAGGTAAGTGGAAAGTGCAGGGTCTGCACAAAGAGGAAGGGAAGTTCAACTGGTTCACTGCTGACGCTTTTGATGGCAAACCTGCAAAGACAGAGACTCAGAAGCTACAAGAGCGTAAGACTGCAAAGAAAGAAGAGAAAGCAGAAAAAGCTACACCTACACCTACCCCTATCCCTACACCTCCTGCAACCGAGGAGACGACTACAAGTGGTGTAGAAGGGACGGTCTTTGAGTACACAACTCAAAACGGAATTACTAGTAAGTACAAGATTATCAAAGTACGCAAAGGCGGAAAGAAACCTGTTCAAGTTCAGAAGGAAGGAGAGAAGACCTATCGGTATTTTACGCTGGAAGGAATACGGTCAGGGATTCAGCGAACAGAGGACAAGAAAGCAAAGGCTACCCAGAAACCTGTTGAGGCTGAGAAGAAAACAGTAGACGGGGTAGCCGAAGATCTAGTCAAGCAGGTTGATACAAAGAAAGAGAAGGGAACAGAGGTCAAAGAAAGTAAGCCGAAGGAAACAGAAGTACTTGAGGATAACCTCCAGTATGAGCCAGGCACTAAGATTAGGTACGCATCACCTAGGGTAAAGAATGCGGTTCCGTTTGAGCTAGAAGTTACAGGCAAGAACGACAAGGGCATGTACCTGATGAAGAAGGAGGGAGAAGATCCCAAGCCCTACAAGCCCGCTACACTAGAAGCAGGAATCCAGAAGGCAGAGAGTATTGACAAGGGGGAGACTCCGGCTCAGCCGAAAGCCACGGAACTTCCTCCTGCAATCAAAGTAGGTGCAGTAGTTCCGTACGAAAAAGCCGACAAGAAAATCGTTAACTACACTATCAAGGAAATTAACGGTAATGACGTAAAAGCTACCAATGAAAACGGGAAAGAACTTACCTTCAAGAACGGAAAGATTGTATCACCTGTCGAGCGAGCATTAGAAAAGTTACTAGCTGCACAGACAGAAGCTCCCGCTACACCTACCCCTGCACCTCCAGCCGCAGAAAAGCCCAAGGCCGCACCTGCCCCTCCCAAGAGAAATGTAGCACCGATTGACTCACGTAACCTGACACGGGAACTTGCACAACAGGTTCTCAAGAAGGGTCAGCCGATCATGCACAAGGGCAAGCTCTTCTATTTTATTGACGCTACAGACAAGCAGGTCAACTGGAGGATGGATGGGGCAGACAAGGATAGTAAGATCCAGTGGAGTACCCTCAACACCTACCAGAAACTTGAGCAGAAGAAAGCAAATATCCCCACAACACCAGATCCCCGTGAGGCAACACCGAGTAGTACGATCCCAACTGCTAGTCCTGCTCCACTAGCAGCTACTACCACGGCTGCCTCACCCGCTACTACAGGGCCACGAGAGCGAACAGGTACGATGTGGCGCAGTGAAGATCCTGGTATCACTCCCGAAGCAGATGAGGCAATTCGTACTCGTTGGCGAGGAGATGACGCACCTACGGACGAGGACATCAATATATGGACAGGTGAGTACGATGAGCAGGGCCGACCTATCGGTGAAGGAGAGTACCGAGGACTGCGAGAAGATGACGAGATGTATCGGCTAGCAAAAGCCTTAGAAGAAGCAGACACTCCTCGACAGGCACAGACCTATGCTCGTAGGTTAGTCACTAGGAGGAACCAGCTAGCAGCCCAACAGAACCGAGAGGCACAGGCAGCACAAGTTGGGGGTACGACGGCAGGGGTGACAGGTGGGCTGTTACCATTAGGTGTTAGAATAGATAGATCGGAAAAGAGTGCTTACGCCAAGATAACCAATGAAGAAATAGCAGGGATTATGGCTACGGTGCTTGGTCAGGAGTTCTCTGCTGCCGATGTAGCTGCCCTGACTGCCCGTGAAAGTTACGATCCAATTACGGTTAGCAAGAGAGATTCAGAGCTAGCCGCACGTAGGCGAGAGGAAGCTTACGAGGATTCACCGGATCTCTCAGCCGATGCGATCCGTAGAAAACGAGAGGCCGAGACAGGCTATTCAGAAGTCCGAGCATCCCATCTGAAGGTAGGGGGTATTGCGGTTAACCGAAAGACCGGAGAGCGCAAGACCGTTAAGGCTATGACAGCAATGCTGGATGACAATGGTATCCTTCAGCCGATTGTTCTTTTCGATGATAACGACTTTACCGCTAACGAATTTGGTGAGTGGGTTGATTCCGAGTTTGATTTTGTAGCACCTGTGGAGGAGGCAACACCTACTCGACGAGAGACCTTCCAGCAGAAAGAACTCAGGATACTAGAACTGATCAACCGGGTGAACGATCCTGCTACCAAAGAGGAACTAGCTCAGCCACTGATTGAACAACGTAGGCAGATTGATCGGGCGATTCGAGACCTACAACGAGACTTTACTCCAGAAGAATTAGCCGAGTCTGAGGTCTACTCGATCCTCCTGAGACAGCAGGAAGAACTGATTCAACAGGCTATGAGCACTTCCGTACCCGATACGGAAACCGTTATCCCTGCTTCTGATGTACCTATTGTTTCAGTAGACGAAGAGCTAGCACGATTACAGGAGCAGTACGAAAACAGTCTCACGGAACAGGCGAAAGCAGAAGATCAGGTAGATACTACAGAAACAACAGTAGAAGTAGGTGACACAGTAAAATACAAGGGTGAGGACTGGGTAGTTGAAAACATATCAACAAATGCCAAAGGAGTTGCAAAAGCAAAGCTAAATTCTACTACCGGAGGCAAGCCTAGGACTGTCAACCTGACGACACTTGAGGAAGCAAAGAAAGAGGCAGACGGGGATCAAGGTTCTGTGTTAATGAGTGAGGAGTCCACTACTGAGAAGGCAAAACTTGACCGGACAGATAAGCCACACCAGTACGATGTACTTAGACACCTAGTAGATTGGCTGACTAAGAGTGTCTTCAAGGGTCTGAATGCAGATGACTTCGTAGTCTTCAAAGACCGTGCAGAAGCAGTAGCTGCCTACCGTGGCAAGAATGATGCGGTTGCCGATAAGTTAGAGAGCGGCACAATGGAAGGCTCAAAGATCGAGGGCGCTGTAGTACCAGGAGCAGATGGGCCGAAGGTGATCTTCATTGCAGACCAGTTCAAACTATCTGACCTAAAGCCTTTGATTCGCAGAGGACTTGGAGTTTTCTACCATGAGGCAATCGGACACTATGGATTACGTAAGACCTTTGGTAGCCAGAAATCCTATGATGATTTTGCGAAACGAGTCTACACGGATCGACGGAAGGAGATCGATGCTTGGTACAACAATAGATATCGACAACCTTCTGGTACTACTGCTGTACCGAATAGCCAGAACCACCATCAGGATGCCGCTATCCGAGCACACGAGTGGCTAGCACAGAACTTCACAGAGGATGGGATTCAAGAGCTAAACCTGATAGATCGGGTGCACCTTTACCTACGTGACAAGTTACAGGGTAGAGACAAGCAGAAGATTACCGATGCGTTTGTGATTCGGATGTACTCGGATATCAACAAGGAGCTACGAGCTACGAAGAAGAAACAGAAGGCTGCTAGTACGGTAACTAAGACTGCACCTAAAGTCGCAAAGCCAGCAAAAACCACAGAGTCTGAGGAGAAGAACCCCCAAGAAACTAAAAAGGCGGAAGATAACCTGACGGATAAACAAAAAGCAATAGATGAAAGTGCAAGTATCCAGTTGTTTTCAGAGCACATAATGGACTATGCAGATGCCGGAGAACCTAGGGTTGCAGTAGATACTGGGGATGCCCGTACTCCTGCTACCTTGAGGAAGCTGTTCTCGCTAGAACCTTACAAATCTTACGGGTTCCGTTTGGAAGAACTAGCCGATGGACGGATGGGCTTTGAGATCCCTGACCGTTTTGCTGTAGATTACGTTGCACCCTTCAGAGAAGTGGTCACACCGGAGTCTGGTTTATCGGAAGCGTACACTGTAATGAGCGAGAACTATGCACCGAGTACTACAAATGCCAAGGGTGTAACCGGAAAACATTTTGACACCTACGAAGACGTAGTAGATTTCTACAATCGAACGGAAAACCTAGGTGGGACTCAGGAGTATTACACTACAGATACACCCCTGGAACGTAAGGATCATGAGCTAGCATTACGTGACATCAATCATCGACTAGCGACTACCGGAGTTACCCTTGCCGAGTTGAGTCAGCTATATGAAGCAGAGCAGGTACAACTCAGTGCGGCACTCAACAAGTACAATGCGGATAACAACACGGATGCAGCTCGAATAGTACAGAAGCAGCTCATCAATAATTACCTGACCCAAGAGTTTCTGGCGAACAACGAACTAGTTCCTGCAACTCCTACGGAGCTGGTTACACGAGGTAGAGTAGAAGAGTTTGTACCATTCAGTGAGATTAAGGACGAGCACGACTCCCTGATGCAAGAGCTAGGAGACTCCACGGCAGTAGCTCAGGCTATGCTACGTAGCGGAGTTCGAGGTACAGTCAGTGAGGAAGGCTACACCGTCTTTGACGACTACGATCCAGAGGTACAGCAACAAGTACTATTGAGTGAAAGAGCCGGAGAGTTTGGCCCTACACACATGAGTCAGGAGAATGGACTACGGAAACTAGGGGCTAAAATCCACCAGTTCTTCGACCCCTTTGCAGGGTTGAGTCCTGAGATGGCTCAGTTCTATCGTCAGGTAAAGAATCGTTTTGCTGGGGTAGTTGGAGAGATTGAGGAGACCTACGGTACACTAGCATCCTCCTTTGAGAATCTGGATACCGAAGAGATCCAACAGGTATTTGATGCCTTCACTGCTACTAATGCAACAGAGCGGCAGGAGATCATTGACGGGCTAGCACCGGATGTACAGGCCAATGTCATTAAGGCAAGAGAGAAGATTAGTCAGACCGGACTAAGCCTAGTCCGAGCAGGACTACTATCTCCTGAGTCCTTTGACAAGTACGATGGCAATTACCTGCCACGTAAGTATCTAATGTACTTGCTCAACGAGGATGACCGGATCGCTTTCTCTAGCGGCAAAGCAGTGTCCAACTTAGATTACTTGAGCCGCAGAAAAGATATCGACCAAGCCTTACGTAGCTTCTGGGGTGAGGTCAAAGATCCAATGTTCCTGACAGCTAGAGCACTGATCCAACCGAACCGTGACCTAGCCATGCTGGAGATGTTCCAGCTACTAGCCCAGGTTAGCCGAACACCGGAGACTAGGATCGATAGTATGCGTAACCAAGAGTTGCCGCTATCAGGGATCAGGCTAGATGATGACATTCAGTTTGATTTTGTACATAGAGATTCATTCATCACCGTAAACTATGCAGAGTTTATTCAGCAAGCCCTAGATGATGCCAACCTAAACGCCCAAGATGTACTAGGTGGGCCAGTACTCCAGCAGGATGATAAGCAGGTATCCGCTTCCTTCCTAAGATCAGAGGCTGAGCGCATCAGAAATCTAGCGGACAATAGTAGTGGGGATAAAGCAGATCTCTACCGCAGAGTGGCAAGGTCGATGGAGGATCGGGCTAATGAAAACCTAGACTTTGACTACGACCCTAGCCTTTGGGTTCCTGTGCCGGATGATGTTCGGTACGGAGCGTTTCGGGGTATGCTACTGAGGAAGGAGATCTATCAAGATATTCTAGGAGACGTTGAGCTATACAAGAAGATGAATGACGAGTGGGCAGTCCGGCAGGATAAGTTCATAGACTTCTGGAAGTGGGGCAAGGTTGTAGCGAACATCCCGTCATGGGGTAGGAACATCGTATCAAACCTGATCATGATGCACCTAGCAGGAATGCCTCTGCATCGGCTCGACTATTTGTGGAAAGCTGCATCAGAAATTAGAAACAAAGGAGATCGCTACAATGAATTCAAACGAGAAGGGCTAGTCAAGACTACCTTCAGTGCCAATGAGCTACGACAACTAGACCGTAAGTCGCTAGCACGGATTGCACGAGCAGAACGGGAAGCACGAGGAGATGAGCCAAAAGATATCCTAGAGTTGATGAAGTCACTAGCAGAACCTGGGTCACAACTAGATCGCAAGTACACTTGGTTACGAGAAGTTACAGGGGATTTGTACCAAGGGATTGAGGTCTGGAATAAGCTAGCATTTGCAATGTACATGCAGGATCAGAAGGGGATGAGTGCAGCAGATGCACTGATCGAGGCGAACAAGCCACTCTTTGACTACTCAGAAGTCAGTCAAGGAATTCGGTGGGTACGACGCTCTGCTTTCGGAATGCCTTTTGTAACCTGGACATACAAAGCTACTCCGTTTTTTGCAGACATCATTAAGTCTCCGAGCAAGTGGCATCGTCTAGCAGTACCGCTAGCATTAAATTATGGACTAGCACAGTACATCACAAGAGGATTGGAGGACGAGGACGAAGAGCAGTTCAAGGCATTGATGCCGGATTGGGTACAGAAGAAGGGGCCATTCATGTTCCCGTTCCCCTACAAGGACGAGAATGGAAATGTATTGATGGTCGATATGCAGTACCTCCTGCCATATGCTAGTCACGCTCAGGCAATCGAACAACTACTCAGCCTTGAGTTCTCCAATGCCGCAAAGACAATGGGTGCATTCAGTTCACCCTTCTGGAGCATGACGGTAGCGGCAGCATCCGGCTATGATCCGTTTAAGCAAAGGGAGATTGTAGATGATCCAGACATCTCAGAGACAGATAAGTGGTTAGCCTATGCTAAGTTCTATTACGACTCCGTGATGCCAGCAATGCTAGCGTCGAATGGAACAGCTATGAATCTATTAGATGCAGGATTGCACGAGCTAGGCTACAAGGAATCCCTTGTCGGTGACTCGCTGATGTATGATAGCAGAGGGAATATCCGCAACAATATCTGGCAAGCGCTATCGAAGACAGCAGGTTTCAACGCCTACGGCTTTAAGCTGAGCGAGGAGCAGAGCAAGCGCATGAATACGCTGAACTTCCGCTTGAGAAAAGCAAAGCAAGCCATGAACCGTGAAGTAGAACGCTACTCTAAGATCGGGAATCTTGATGATGAAAAGCTAGCGAGGATCAAAGAGGACTATGAGAGGAAGGCCAAAGATATCTATGAGGAGATGGCTCGATTAACAGGAGGAAGTTTATCTAGAATTGAAGAAAATTTTGAGTAGTACCTTTTCGTAATAACAGAACCATAACTCAACCAGAAATCCTAACTCACTGATCTCATTGCTCAAACAGATGCTAGAAGACTGACTTCTAATCAGTAGGTTCCAGGTTCAAGTCCTGGTGGGCGCGCCATCAACCTAGCAGACAAGCCTCGTCTACTAGGTATACTTTGCTTTGAATCACAACCGAATCCTAACCAGCCCGCTTTTTGTTCGCCCACTCTTGCTTCATTCGTTTACTAAGTTTCTCACGAGCAATACAACCGCAGTTAGTAGACCCGCCTCCTCGTAAACTCTTTCCGGCGACTTTAGCTTCCCATCCACAGTCGCAGATGCAGTTCCACATTATCTGATCCCATCGGTTATTGTTTGATCGGCTTTTTACTAGCCAAGATCCAAACCGTTGACCAGAAAGATCTTCTGCCCTCCAACCGTATCTACCAGATCTCCAGTTACCCATAACGTTCATGCTCCGCATTCTCAGATATCGGTATTCCGATTAGCATAGCACACTGATACCTAACGTTTTTAAGTGATTGCAGCTCTTTTATTTTCTCTCGGTACACGTAAGATGAACCGTAGGCGTTACGTGCTAGGGCTGCTTGAATGTAGTCTATCTGCTCATCAGCTTGGAAATAAGTTCCCCACGGATCTTCAAAAGACATGGTGCTCCTAATGAGAGTAGTGAGAGAAGGAGGGTGCGTAGGATCGATAGCGTATGAAAAGTAATCCATATTGCATAACGGTATACCGCATCTCTGCCAGACGCAACTAAGGGGGAAAAACTTAAAGTCCCTCAGTACCGAATTGCCCTCCATTTATTTTAGTATTGCATAGCAGAATTAAATACGTAACCTCTTTCTGGTCGGGCTGAGTATTCTGAATCATCTTTATGCAGATCGTAACTAGGGATAGAACTTAGAGTAGGGTGTACTTTAATCGTTCCACCATCAGCTAGGTACTTTTTAATCTCTTCTAGAAACAGGCTCTCACCATCTATCGTAGACTTCTCTTTCGTGTTCTTGACACTATTCTCTCGTACCCGTTTCCCTGTCTCTATGCAACTTTTACGAAACTCTTCCGTCCAATCATACTTTTGACTCATATCTTATCTCCTTTGTCTATAGGTATGTGACCAATCCCTAAGCAGTGGGGGCATAACACCGAATCTTCAGAGGTTGGATCACGTAAACGTAGGCCTACGTGTCCTCTAGCTTTCTTAGTATGTTTCCTAGGGAAACCTCTAGACTCTAGTTTATCTCCAAAGATTCGGACGCTATCGGTAGCAGCAACACCAGCTTCTTTTTGATAGCCTACCCATCGCTTGTGCATCGCTGAGATTGGAGCAAAGCCTTCTGGATCGGCAATCGTATTGTCGTTGAGCCATATAGCTAAGTCATCAGCAGCCTCAAAGTACGCTTCCGTCTCATCTAGTACTGCCTTGGGTGGAGTACCTAGACCTTCTTTGTACCAACGCATAGCCCCATCAATAACCCATGCTAGGATTCCTGGTAACTCCTGCGTCTTTATTTGCTTCTCAATGTCTTTAGCTATTAGCTCAGGTGGTGCTTTAACTTTGAAAGGAATCAGGCGTATCCTCCGCTTCATTGCAAAGTCGAGGGTACGGATAGAGGGTTTGCGATTACTAACCATGAACACGGTATGGGTGGGAGCATAATGATAGAAGTCTTGGTGCATCCTCCTTGCTTTGATGGTATCGCTACCTGTTAGAGTTTTGAGGATAGCCTCATTCCAGACAGCATCGTCTGGAAACTCTTGTACTACCGCTAGGCGATAGCCTTGAAACTCGGTGAGTTCTGTAGGGTGGGGTTCTCCTCTACGCATTAAGAAAGTATTGGAGGGGATGGTCGTCAGGTAGCTATGAAAGATAGCCTCCATGATCCGAACAAACATCCCCTTACCCGTACTACCGTCACCGTAGGCCATTAGGAATAGCTGCTCATTGGTTCTACCTGTTGCCGAGTAGCCAATAAACTTCTGTAGGTAGTCCTGCATGGCCCTGTCTTTGTTGGTGACGAACTCTAGGAACTCTTGAAACAGGGGGATGGGACACCGTGGGTCAGGCGCTACGCTAGTGGCCTTGGTGTGGTAGGTAGGTGAATCTCTGGCTGCTACAGGTCTACCTGTCTTGAGGCTGATTAATCCAGCAGGAGTATTCAGTACGTCA
>Ga0070746_10000532_pt1 | contig 22682 bp, 35 predicted proteins | sample VirMetDEL_Mar_21_FD_77016 | JGI IMG/M metagenome (GOLD analysis project Ga0070746, IMG submission 77016) | Aqueous microbial communities from the Delaware River and Bay under freshwater to marine salinity gradient to study organic matter... | ecosystem: Environmental > Aquatic > Marine >...
CAAGGGTAAAGAGCAAGACGATGTAGTCATGGCTTTGACTCAGGCAATTGGACCTGATGAAGCTATTAAGTTGCTCGAACAATGTGACATGTCTAAGCATGCTGCTAAGCTTGTGCCTAATAAGAAGGGCAATCCCGATGGACCTCTTCCAAAATGGGGAGAACCTGAAGGTGTTGAAGATGCAATGAAGAAAACACCTGGTCAGAAAAAAGTAAAAGAAGCATGCTGGGACGGATATAAGAAAGTTGGTATGAAAAAGAAAGGTAAGAAGCGTGTACCTAATTGTGTACCAGAAGAAAAAGAAGTCAAGACAATTAAAGTCGGCGAAGATGCAGTAGGTAGTGACAATTGTCATTACGCTCTTGTGATGGATCGGAAAGTCACTGCTGTTGGTACTAAAGACGAGATGCTCGCTAAGTGTAAAGAAGAGGGCGGCAGAGTTTGGGTATCTACTAAAAAGGTTGGTGATGTCGTCGAAGAAGCAGAACTACGTCATCTGTTGCGATTAATTCCTGAAACTAAATCAGCACAAGATCCTGATATTAAAGACCGTAAAGGTACACAACCAGTCGCGTATCATAAAGGTTTAAAGAAAACAACGAAAGCCAAGCGAGATGCACACTTTAAGAAGCATGGCAAGAAAGCAGACGACGATGCATCAGCATATCAAGATGCGCCTGGCGATAAGAAAGCAAGGAAGGGAGACATGCCTAAGTCTAAGTATACTAAGTTTGTAGATAAGATGATGGACGAAGAGCACGAGATTCATGTACGACTTGACCATCTCGATGGCGATAGTCGTCAAAAGAAAGCTGGTGCAGTGATGCGTAAACACGAAAGAGCGGGTCATATCGAGTATGTAGGTAATACTGATAAAGGTGTTGTGTTTAAAGCGAAAAGTAAATCACATGCTGACCGCCTGCATCGAGATCTGAAGCCGCATGCAACTGGAGTTGAGCATATGAATGAAGGTATGTCACCTGAATCTCAGAAAGCACATCGTAATATGTTCAAAGCAGCACAGAAGAAGAAAGACGATAGTGCTGCTCAAGCTGAAAGAGAAAAAAGATTAAAGGCAAAAGGTTGGGTCAAGAATGATCGTGGCGGTATGTCAAAGGTAAGCGAAGCGAAGTATGCTGTTGACATCGAAGGTATGCCTCGTTTCTATATGGATTCAGACTCTCCTGCAAGAGTTAAGATTGCGCTACGACAGATGTTGAAGAAAGCGTCTGCAGTAAAGAGTGTTACTCGTACATATGATACTAACATCAAAGCAGATTTGCGACAGAGGCTCAAAGACGCGTCGACAGATATGCATACTAATCTAGTGGGTGAATCAGATGAAGTACATGCTCGTTTTATGAGAGCTCATGGCAAGAAAGCAAGTGGTCATGGTCGTTGGGCATTTACGACGAGTCGTCATGGTCAATCACAACCAGGTCAAACGTTTGTTCATACTGGACATTTTGGAGATGCTCATAAAAAAGCAAAGAAGCATTTCGGCAAGCCAGTATATGTAATGGAAAAACTCAAAGCGTCAGATGATATGGGCAAATGGGTAGATGATTTTAAAGATTCCGACGCACCACAATTTAAGGGGAAATCAATGAAAAAGCGACGTCAAATGGCTATCGCTGCTAAGCTATCAGCAATGCGCGAAAGCACTGAGGCCTATGGTAAGTCAGTAAATAAAATGGCAGACGATAAGAAGAAAGCTGGTATCTCTGCTTCTGATAAGAATAAGTTGGGCAAGTTGGCCGACATGATGAAGAAAGAACGCAAAGAAGAAACACAGATTGACGAACTGTCAAAGAAGACTCTCGGTTCATATGTAAAGAAAGCAACAAAGTCTGCGGTCGGCGCTACACGTGATATCGCAACCGGTAATAAGCCTGATGACGCTCATAGAATCAGCAACAAAAGAGCAAAGGGAATCAATACTGCTGTCAATAAGCTGACAAAAGAAGACATTGATTATATGAAGTCTAATCAACATCCATTAGATCGTTCAGATGCGCATCATACGCAAGCAAGTTTTCACTCACAAGAAGCAGCTAAGGCTAAAAAAGCAGGCGATAATGTTGCACACGGACAACATAAAAATGCAGCTAGACATCATACAGCTGCTGGCGATGCTTGGGAACGTCATCATGCTAAAGTAAAGAAAGGCATGAATGTTTCCCCTCCGCATCAAATGTCGAAGGTTGCGCATTCTTCTACTCAAAACGCGGCGGGCATGAATGAAGAAAAACAAAAGAAAGATCATCAGACTATCAGCTATGTTACACATGGCGGCCAAAAAGGCAAAGTACAAGTACACAAAGACAATGCCTTTAAAGCGCTGAATCATTATCGTAAGAATAATAAGAGTGCACAATTTGAAGAGACTGGTTCATGGAAAAAAGATTCTGGTTGGAGAAAAGCTCCGGCCGAACGAAAAGATGAATACGGCAATACTATCAAGAAGCAAAACATTGCCAAGCATCTTGCTCGTAAAGCAATGAAATCAATGGAGAAAAAATCATGAAGAAATTTAAGGATTTTGTAACGGAGAAGAAGTTGTCTCCTGCACAAGACAAGCATCTCGATGTCCATGATGATGACAAAATTGATGCTAAAGATTTCGCTAAACTTCGTGCTAAGAAGGCAGCGAAAGACCGGTCTGTCAGCGACGACGACTAATAAATAACTGTTTAACACTAAGACGGAGATAAAGAAATGTCTTTATTCGGTAAAAGAGACCAATATTCAGATGCGCCTAAGTTTACTGCGAAAGCAGAAACCGGTGAAACTGGTCAAGATCTGTTCGGTACTGAAGTATTCGGTGTGGATGCTGCAGAATCAGCAGCTGCCCGTGGTGACGGTAAAGGTAGTGTCCCTACCGGTTGGGTAAAGGTCACGACTGGAACTGGTGGCCGTTCAGGTCGAGTCACTCACGAGACTTTGGCTTGTACTGGTATTACTGGCGATGCAACTGACTTTGCTAATACCTCTACGACTGACGTTGCTAACACTACTGGTGCTGCTGACGATTCTACGTTCGCTGATTCCTAATCAAAATTAGATTGTTATGACACCATTGAATGAGTCTAACTTTTTGTTATATGCTGCGGCAAACTACACCAATACGGTGTACGATACTGAAGAGTTTTATGATGACCTGAAAAGGTTTAAGTATTTAAAGCGTCTCTTCTCAAGATATATCGAGAAGGGTGAATTGAAAGAAAGATTGATCCTCAACCATATTATTACATTATATAATGTCTTTACACACGATGCTGTTACTCGTATGTTGTTTTTTAAAATAGACGAGGAGCACTGGGAAATATTAAAGACATTTTTATTGTTTCTTCAAAATATGCCTCAAGTAATATATGATATACAATTCGAAGGGTGTCATATACGATCTGAAATGATTTCAGTAGATCTTAAAATCGCAGAAGTACTAAGGAACATATAGTGGCTAAAGCAGCAATTGGCGGAAAAGCAATCATCGAGCCTAATAATAAAGGGACCAGTATTGGTCGCAAGAATATTAAGATGGCATCGATGAATAAGTCTAGTAAGCGTAGCTTTAAGAAGTATCGAGGTCAGGGATAATGGCAAAAGGTGTAGTAGATCTAGCAGCAATATACATGTTTTTAAAGCGATTAGTTACACCATTTGACCAATGGGATGCCTACAAAACAGGACTTATCGATAAAGATGGTAAGGTCATTGTTGATAAAGCAGACCGTACACCTGAGCAGAACAAATCATTCGGTTACTTCGATAGACTTGTTGCTAATCTGAAAAAATTACTTGGTAAAATTCCAGGTGGTAAGACTCGTATCGCATCATTTGCGGCTGCGCTATTACTTTTGCGTGAAAAAAATCTAGATCCTGATGATGTTGAGTATCTCGAAGAATGTTTACAACACTATATGCAAGAAGCTGAGATGCTCGTTGAAGAAGGTGTGATGGCTGGAACACCTACTAATAACACCACAATGGGTCCGGGAATGGGCGATGATGCTCAAGCATTCCCGAAAAAGAAACGTCGAAAGACACAGTTTGTTACTCGCAACTTTATTGAGGTGGGTGGTAAGCGTAAAAGAATATTCAAGGGCTAATCATGGCTGAAACGCAAGCAAAACGTCTCGATCGAATCGAAGAAAAAATCGACAAGCTGTCTGACGCCATGATCTCTCTGGCACGTGCAGAAGAAAAGCTTATTGCCATAGAGCAGAATAATCATGCTAACTTCGAACGCCTCAATCGCTTCTCAGCTAAGCTGGACGATATCGAAAAGAAGGTAGACAACAATGCCCGCACTGTTGCTGTCATCAATCGTCTGTTTTGGATAGTCGCTGTAGCGATGTCATCGGTAGTCATCTCACAACACTTTCCATTCGTATAAGCATGTACATGCCTTGAAATAGCGGTATAATAGCTCTATCGCTATTCAGGTATTTTATTATGTGGCTAGAACAAAAATATATTGGGCTCATCTCTAATCGATTAGACCGATTTAAAAGAGTCAAGGCTCAACATTACAACTTCAGGTGCCCAGTTTGTGGAGACTCCCGAAAAAATAAGTACAAAGCACGTGGTTGGATATTTCCAAAAGACGATGGCGGATATTTGTACCATTGTCATAATTGTAGTATCACTTTGGGTATCGATAAGTTACTTGAGTTCGTCGATCCAATAATTTATCAGGAATTTATCCGCGAAAAAATATCAGAGAGTGTTAGTCCAAGTGAAAGGAAAGTTTCTGAGGCCGAAGTACTAGCTATTAAAATGAAACCTCCTAAGTTCGTTAAGTCTAGCGAGCTAAAAAATCTCAAAAAAATCTCACAATTGCCTCATGATCATCCCGCCAAGGCATATATAAACAAGAGACAGATTCCAACTACGAGCCATAGTAAATTGTTCTATGCTCCTCGTTTCAAACAGTTTGTCAATACAGTGATATCAAATAAATTTGACAATCTAGACAACGAAGAACCACGTCTCATTATACCGTTTCTCGATGAGGAGAAAAACCTCTTCGGGTTTCAAGGACGATCCTTTCGTAAAGATGGTATACGGTATATTACGATCATGATAGATACAAAGAGACCGAAAGTATTTGGTCTCGATAGTTGCGATCGATCAAAAACACACTTCATACTCGAAGGTCCGATCGATTCAATGTTTGTCAATAACTCACTGGCGATGGCTGGTGGATCAATTGATTGGGATCTAGTGAACGATCAATCAGTATTCGTTTATGATAATGAGCCACGTTCAGCTGAAACCTGCGCTAAGATCGAGAAGATTATAGATAAAGGTTACAAGGTGGTTATATGGCCAGAACAAATTAAATCAAAAGATGTGAATGATATGATACTGAATAAAGAAGTAGTTAACATTGATGACACTTTGCAGTATAATATATCTTCTGGACTTGAAGCAAAAGTACTTTTTACAGCATGGAAAAAAATATGAATATAACCTTACTTTCTACTTATTATAATGAAGCCGATGATAGAAAGGCTGAAGTATTTAAAGATAAGTATCATTTCGGTGTACGTATGTACGAGAAAGAGTCAAAAGCTTGGGGCTATGGCAAGTGGGTACTTAAACGAACCGAGCTACTTAAAAACCATAATGAATATTATGCACAAGATTTAGCAGAAAATTACGTTCAAAAATGGGGCGCGTTCAAAGATGGAAATTGATCCAGTTGTTTTAATTACAGTTGCTTGCATGTGGATTTCGTATACGGTTGGTGCAACAATTGGTCAACTCCGCGGATTCCATAAAGGCTTCGTTAAAGGAGCAAGCGATGGTATTGACCGAATGGTTGAGGTCCTAAAGAAAGATTACGGTCTAGATGTTGTGTACGCAACCCCCCACATAGAACTAGAAGAAGAGGAAGACCATGTTTAGATACAATTGTGTAATTCGCAGAGTGGTCGATGGTGATACTGTAGATGTAGATATCGATCTTGGTTTCGGGATTTGGCAACATAATGAACGCGTCCGTATTCACGGTATTGATACACCAGAATCTCGTACTCGAGATATAATCGAAAAACAATTTGGCTTGCTAGCAAAAGAGTTTGTCAAAAAAATATTACCAGTTGGTTCAAAACAAACTCTCGTCACTGAAAAAGCAGGTGATGAATCAAAAGGTAAATTCGGCCGTATTTTAGGTAAATTTGAAGTATATGATGGAGTAACAAATAGCACTATGTTTTTAGGAGATATTATGATCCGCGAAGGTCATGCAGTTCCTTACTTCGGTTTAAGTAAGGAAGACATCAAAGAAGCACATCTTGCTAATCGTCAAAAACTGCATGAACGCGGAGTGATCTAATGATTCAAAATATTCAAGTCACAAAAAGAGATGGCGAAAAAGAAGTCTTAGATCTCGAAAAGTTTCATCGCGTAGCCGCATATGCTTGCGATGGACTGAACGGAGTGTCTGCATCAGAACTTGAAATCAAAACACATATTCAGTTCTACAACAATATTAAAACTGTCGATGTACAGGAGATGTTGATTAAAGCAGCTGCTGATCTTATTACCGAAGAAACTCCGAACTATCAATATGTAGCAGGCCGTCTAATCAATTATGGGCTGCGCAAAGAAGTCTATGGTAAGTTTGATCCGCCTTCTTTAGTAGAACATATCATCGAGAACATTTCGTTTGGTCGTTACGATGGTGTGCTCATGAACAAATATAGTCGAGAAGACATACTATTTCTCGATACAAAGATTGATCATGATCGAGACTTTGCGCTAACTTATGCTGCGATGGAACAAATGCGCGGTAAGTATCTCGTCAAAGATCGTGTAACAGGTGAAATCTTTGAAACACCTCAGATGGCGATGATGTGTATTGCTATGACATTGTTTGCAGATTATGAAAAGAATCGAATGGACTGGGTTGTAAAGCTATACAACGCACTCAGTAATTTTGATATTAGTCTGCCTACACCAATTATGGCGGGAGTACGAACGCCTCAACGACAGTTCTCGTCTTGCGTACTTATCGAGACTGATGACTCACTGGATTCTATCAATGCAACAGCATCCTCGATCGTTAAATATGTTTCACAAAAAGCCGGTATTGGTGTTGGAGCTGGCCGTATACGTGCTCTCGGTTCCGCTGTTCGTAACGGTGATACTTCTCATACTGGCATCATACCTTTTCTTAAGTATTTCCAAAGTGCTGTTAAATCTTGTTCTCAAGGCGGCGTCCGTGGTGGGGCGGCAACTATATATTACCCCATCTGGCACCTCGAAGTAGAAGATTTACTCGTACTCAAGAACAATAAAGGTACCGAAGAGAATCGTGTTCGTAATATGGACTACGGCGTACAATTTAATCAAGTCATGTATGAACGGCTTGTCAAAGGTGAAGACATTACACTCTTCTCACCGCACGAATGCAAAGATATGTACGAAGCATTCTTTACTGACACCAATAAGTTTCGTGATCTATACGAAAAGTACGAGCGTAAGACTTCAATCATGAAGCGATCTGTTCCTGCTCGTGATCTTTTTGCTGCGTTTATGCAGGAAAGAAAGGATACTGGTCGTATCTATTTGATGAATGTTGATAACGCTAATGACCATGGTGCATTTAAGAAAGAGCTTGCACCTATTCGTCAGTCGAATCTCTGTTGTGAAATTAATTTGCCTACAACACCACTCAATGATCTGCATGATGAGAATGGTGAGATTAGTCTGTGTACTCTAGCGGCTATTAATTGGGGTAATATCAAAAAACCTGCAGACTTTGCATTGCCTTGTGAATTGGCTGTTCGTGCACTTGACGCACTGCTCGACTATCAAGATTATCCTGTTAAAGCCGCGTTTGTGGGCTCTATGAATCGTCGACCTCTTGGTGTCGGCATTATTAACTTTGCACATTGGTTAGCGAAGAATGATACCAACTATCAATATCCAAACCTCGAGTTGATTCATGAGTATGCAGAAGCATGGTCGTACTATCTCATTCAAGCATCTGCTGTACTTGCTGCTGAGAAGGGCGCATGTTTGAAGTCTGACGAAACAAAGTATCACGATGGTATATTGCCTATCGATACGTATAAGACAACAGTTGATGAGTTGGTAAAACCAGATTACAAGCTAGATTGGGACACACTTCGGGATTTATTGAAGAAAGTTGGTATTCGTAATTCTACGCTGATGGCATTGATGCCTGCTGAGACGTCTGCGCAGATTAGTAATAGTACGAATGGTATTGAACCTCCTCGCTCACTCATCTCTGTGAAGCAGTCAAAAGACGGTGTGCTGAAGCAAGTTGTACCTCAGATTGGTCGACTTAAGAATAAGTATGATTTACTTTGGGATCAAAAGTCACCTGAAGGTTATCTCAAGATTATGGCAGTATTACAGAAATTTATCGATCAAGGTATTTCAGTGAATACTAGCTACAATCCTCTGCATTATGATGAGGAAAAGATTCCACTGTCATTAATGATGCAACACATGTTGATGTTCTATAAGTATGGTGGCAAACAGTTGTATTATAATAATACGTATGACGGAGCTGGCGAAATCACAGACGAACGTGATCCTCCAGTTGAAGAAGTCGAAGAAGGTGCAGCTTGTGATTGGAGAAATCCTGAAGATTGTGATGCTTGTAAAATCTAATGGCGTTCTTAGTACATAATCTACCACCAATCCCTGTCATGGTTCGTAAAGAGTATCTCTATGATCTCGAATATGGCCATGGCGAGTTTACACCTGGTGTTTGGACATCAGTCAAATCGGTGACAGGTAAAGCACTCTACTTTGAAACACTATTGACAGATTACGGTGCATTGTTTGATAAGCTACCACTTTCTGCATTTGTATGGAAGACAGATCTTGATTACGATCTACCACTCGATACATTACAATTATGGGACTGCTTCGACTATCACATAACTGTTATCCAGAAACCACTTCTGTCGAGCTGTAAGTTTTTCGGTAAAGATAAACAGTTTCATGAAGGTGAATATTTGTTTACAATAGATAATTGCCATGCAGATAAGAACGTTCTTAACGAGAACTTTAGTGAGTTTGATCCTGAGCATAAGTCATTCAACATCATTCAATTGCAGAATGGTCAGTTTGCCGCTCAGCCAAATAATCGAATCATATGGCGTGACTCGAGTCTGACGATTGACGAACCACTAACACCCGATTTTAAAGTCTGTACACAGAATTATCATGTAGAGACAGAACCAAAGTGGAGTGTAGGTCATACAGATGAATGGAGCTACAAGACAAAAGAAGAAGCTGAACTCGATATAGTAAAAGATGATTATATACAGTTCAAAAAGAAATACAAAGAAGCTCTGCATGATTACACGCGAGTGAGAGAAGACAACGAGAAATTTCGTCATCGTAAGAAGGTGGCAAGAAAAAGGAAATATAAAGAATAATGTCAGTATTTCATACAAAGAAAATTGATTTTACTACACAGCCAGCATTCTTTGGGCCTCGTGTAAATATTGCACGATATGACAAGCAGCGCTATCGAATCTTTGAGACTCTCACCGACAAGCAACTCGGTTTCTTTTGGCGGCCTGAAGAGGTGGACGTTACTCGCGATAGCAAAGACTTTAAGAATCTGACTCAGCACGAACAACATATCTTTACGAGCAATCTGAAACGTCAGATCTTGCTCGACTCAGTACAAGGGCGCGGTCCCGTTGAGACGTTCATGCCTTTGTGTTCGTTACCTGAACTTGAGAACTGGCTCGTAACATGGGCCTTCAGCGAGACCATTCATTCCCGATCTTATACACATATTATTCGTAATGTGTATTCAGATCCTTCTAAAGTATTCGATGAGATGCTAGACATCAAAGAGATTGTCGACTGTGCTAAATCTATTTCGAAATACTATGACAACCTTGCAGAGAATCCAACGAAAAGAAATCTATGGCTTGCATTGAACGCTGTCAATGCACTCGAAGGTATTCGTTTCTATGTATCATTCGCTTGTAGTTGGGCATTTGCTGAGCTAAAGAAGATGGAAGGTAATGCAAAGATCATTAAGTTTATCGCACGAGACGAGAACGTGCACATGGCATCAACACAACAACTGATCAAACTGTTGCCTAAAGAAGATAAAGACTATGCCCAGATTGCTATAGATACAGCAGACGAGGTGAAACAAATCTTTCGTGATGTGCTCGATCAAGAAAAAGCGTGGGCCGAATATCTATTTAAAGAAGGTTCGATGATTGGTCTGAATGCAGAGCTCTTAAGTGAGTACGTGGAGTGGTTAGGTAATAAGCGTATGTATGCTATTGGCTTGTCTAATGAGCGAGGTGGATCTGATCCTTTGCCATGGACACAGAAGTGGATCAGCGGCGCGGAAGTGCAAGTTGCACCACAAGAAACAGAAATTACATCTTATATTGTAGGTGGTATCAAGAAAGATGTTGATGATGACACATTTAAGGACTTTTCGTTTTGAAAGATATAGAAATAAAAATAATCAATGAAGCTTTAGAGATCGTAAAGCCAGAAAAAATATTGTATATTGGGGATGCTGGCATTCGTGACTATCGCGAAATTCAATTTATATTAGACAAAAGGGGTATAAATGAGACCCCCGAAAATACTAAGCATCTGTTCAGTTTGTTAGGCTACGATAAAGTTGATATTTTTAATGAAAATGAAATAGATAATTTACCTGCTGAAACATATGATTTAGTAATCAATGCTTTCGCATCTTCTACATATTTCGATCAAGTTAAATTTTTTGGATCTCTTATTGTAAGAACCCATGTGGGAGGTTATCAGTGTCATATTGTTCCATTTATGACTACTATGGATAATGAATTTTTCTCTTATTCACCTTCATTTTTCCCTTATTTAGGTAGTTTTAATAATCTGACAATTGAAAAATCTTGGCTAGGAAATTATTTCTTAACGAAATTCTATGAATTTGACATAGAACGAGAATTTCAGGGCATCAACTATGAACGAACATTGGGTATAAATTTTCTTCAAAACGATAATTGGACTTCACACATTGCGCTTGGCGTAATATTAAAACGTCATGAAAAAGAAGCTTCAAAAGGATCAGAAGATGTACAAAAAGACGATTAATTGTAAATCGTGCGAAGTAAAGTGCGACGTCATTATACGTCAATCAAACTTTGATGATGAAGAAATGCCAATCGAATTTTGTCCAATCTGCAGTGCTTCTCTTGAAGACCAACAATTTGAATATGATGATGACATGGAGTTAGAGTGGTGAGGGACTGTATTAGTTCAGCTTGGGATAAAAAGTTTTTAGCATTAGCACAACATATCTCTACATGGTCAAAAGACCCATCGAAAAAGATTGGCGCTGTAGCTGTTGGACCTAATCGTAATATTCTCGCAACGGGATATAATGGATTCCCAAAAGGAATACAAGATACCGAAGAACGACTTAATGATCGCGAGACAAAGTATGAGCTTGTGGTACACGCTGAAATGAATTGTATATATAATGCTGTAGAGAATGGTGTTTCACTCAAAGGTGCACATCTCTATGTTTATGGATTACCTATCTGCCATGAGTGTGCAAAAGGCGTAGTACAAGTTGGTATAGGTAGAGTAATCGTTGAAGATGCATTATGCGCCGAACAAAGGTGGTCAGATAGTTTTGCCAAATCAAAAAGAATCTTCTACGAAGGTAATGTCGTCGTTAACTACTGCAAGTTATGAAAATCCCTGGATACATCTATTAGAAGGTTGGGCGCTTGAGTCCGAGCATGTACAAAACTTCTATGGTATGGTATATTTGTTAATTAATAAGGAAACTAAACGCAAGTATATCGGTAAGAAGTTTTTCTGGAGTAAGAAGACACTACCTCCTCTCAAAGGCAAGAAGAGAAAGAGAAAATCATTAGTCGAATCAGACTGGAAAAGTTACTACGGATCAAATCAAGAACTAAAAGAAGAACTAGCTAATGGTGCAGAGTTCGAACGTTATGTTGTTCAGCTGTGCGAAACAAAAACAGAGTGTGCATACTGGGAAATGGATTATCAAATTCGCTGTGAAGCACTACTTACTGAAGAATACTATAACCAATTTATTGGTGGGAAGATAAACGGAAAATGGTTGAAGAAAAAAGAATCATAGTTTATACGCAGGCTGGATGTCCTCCGTGTGAAATGCTAAAGATGTACATCGAACAAAAAGATGTAAAATGCGAGGTGATTGAAGTAGAAACTGATATACCACGAGAAACTTTAGTAAAGATACATCCGGAAATCGCTGATATGGGATTTCCGTTTTCAACAATCAATCATCGAATGATTGGTGATCTCATGTTATATTTGGAGAGTGGTTTATAATGTTAGATGTTTATAGAATTAAAAAGACCCGCGAAATCGTTTATCCATTAGGTAAAGCTGATAATAATCATACATTAGTTTTGTTTCGTAATAAAAGAAAATCTAATAAGGGTAACTGGGGAAATATTCGTTCGGTACGTGATGAGAATATCATAAAGGATAGAGAAAATGGCTGAGGTCATTAACGGTGAGTTCAAAAGAAACGAGACCAACGAGAAGTCAATGGGTGGTACTGAAGTATTGACTATGAAATTGGCCGAAAGGCTAGATAAAGATGTACTCGATGGTGTACAGATCGTATCATCTCGTGTAAGAGAATTGCACGACGATGTAATACGTATTTTTTGGGCGCATGACTTACCAGGTGATCCCGAATCAGAATTTTTAGGTACTCAATACGGCAAAGATAAGTTTCATCGATTTGTGTTTGTATCTAATTGGCAGATGCAGGGTTATATCGACCGCTATAATATTCCGCCATCAAAGTGTGTAGTCTTGAGAAATTTTATCGATCCTATCGACGATTATGAAAAAGACGAAGATCAAATTAAATTGATTTATCACACTACTCCTCACCGAGGATTAAATATTCTTGCTCCAGTGTTTAATATGTTGTGTCAAAAGTATGACAATATTACACTTGATGTCTATTCATCTTTTGCATTATACGGTTGGGATGTTCGCGATCAAGATTACAAGCAAGTATTCGAAACACTAGAGAGTAATCCTAAAGTTACAAATCATGGTACACAATCAAACGATGTCGTAAGAGAAGCATTACAGAAATCACACATCTTTGCTTATCCTACCACATGGAAAGAAACGTCATGTTTGAGCTTAATCGAAGCAATGTCAGCAAAAAATATCTGTGTGCATTCAAATTACGGTGGAATTTTTGAGACGGCTTCGCATTGGACAAATATGTATCAATACAATGAAGATTTACAGAATCATGCAAGTGCATTCTACAATATGCTTGATTTAACAATCGAAAATTATAATGATATGAAACACAATGCTGTGCCGACTAAAGTATATGCCGACACTTTTTATAGTTGGAAAAATAGAAAATCAGAGTGGGAGGCTCTCATCGCTTCGTTAAAATATGGTATAGTTGATAAATCTTTACCAAAAGACGAAGGACCGATGTTTAACTATAAAACTACATAAATAGTTTTATGAGCAATGTAATAGAGTTCCCATTAGATCGCCGCTTTGAACAAATGGCGATTGAAGATGGATTCAATATCTACGATAAAGTAGAAGTCGCTGAATTAGATACGGATCAATACCTATCTGAAATACTCAGTAGTATGTTTAATAATGACTACAGAGTAGATAATGAAGATTACGTGTATGATATTTCTTTCTTATACGAGACTCTCAAATCATTTGTCTATAAGATGAATGATTGTCATCATCCTATTCAACACTTTGCAAAGAATTTATACTGGGATGCCGTGCACCCAAACACTACTCAATTGGAATTCGATTTTTAGGTTTACAAAGCCACTTTTATTTGGTAGAATATACTAGTAAATAAGTGGAGTTTAACAGTGATTATATTAGATTACAACCAAGTAGCCCTCGCCAATCTAATGGTCAGCGGCCCTAAAAATGTCAATGCGAACGAAGATCTACTACGTCACATGATCCTCAATTCTATTCGCATGAATAAAGTCAAGTTTGAGAAAGAGTTCGGCGAGTTAGTCATCGCATGCGACGCTACGTCTAACTGGCGCAAACAGTTCTTCCCCTATTATAAGGCGAATCGCAAGAAGAATAGACAAGATTCTGGTCTCGACTGGAACGAAATCTTTCGTATTCTCAATGCAGTACGCGATGAACTTGCAGAATTCTTTCCCTATCCCACCGTCCGAGTTGAGCATGCCGAAGCCGATGATGTCATTGCGACCCTTTGTCATGAACACGGACGCCAACTCGGCGGTGACCCTATCCTCATCTTGTCAGGCGACAAAGACTTCCAACAACTACAGCGTTACTCAAATGTTTCGCAGTATGATCCTACTCGTAAGAAGTGGATTAAGTGTAATAATCCTGAAGATTTCTTGCAAGAACACATTCTTAAAGGTGATACAGGTGATGGTATTCCAAATGTGCTCAGTTCTGATGATACATTTGTAGCAAATGCACGACAGAAGCCATTACGATCGAAAAAAATGGAAGAACTGAAGATGCTACATTTTTGGGATTGGGCTGAAGATGTGAACAAAAATTATCAGCGTAATCGTATGCTTATTGATCTAAATGCTGTACCTGATAGAATACGCACAGCAACAAAGAAAGCAGTAGAAGAACAAGAAGGTAAAGGACGAGATAAACTCTTCAATTACTTTATCAAATACAAACTCAAAAACCTAACCGAATGCATATCTGAATTTTAATGAAAAAGACATTCGTAGTTTTTCCAGTAATTATAAACAAATTTAAACATCATGAAGAGTTAAAAGAAAAATTACTTACAGCAATCAACGAACAAAAAGAATTTAAACCTCTTATAGTTCATGATCAAAATATAGCAAGATGTGATTGGGATACATCTCGTTTTGATAGAGAACGTGAATGGTATAAAATTTTAGATGAACCACTACATGAACATTTAAAAGAGTGGTGTACACATTTAAAGTATGAGTATTTCGAAATACATGAAATATGGTTTCAACAATATACTACTGGTGGTAAACACTCATGGCATACACACGGAGATAATTTTACGAATGTATATTACCTCGACTTACCACAAGACAGTTCACAGACTGAATGGATAGGACCAGTGACGCGCAAAATACATAAATTTGATGTAGCTGAAGGAGACATCATTACTTTTCCAAGTTGGCTAATACATCGCGGCCCTATAAATTTATCAAGCAAAATGAAAACTATCATATCATGGAATTTGGAAGTTACAATAAGTGATCTATACGGAGAGAATAATGGCAGTTAAACTAATTAGTGATATCTTTAAAGAAATCGAGAAGACATCAGGTAGAAAGAATAAAATCGCTAAGCTGCAGGAGTATGAAGGTAATAATGCTTTTATGCAAATCCTCGAGGCAGTATGTGATGTTCGCATCATATTTGAATTGCCTGAAGGTGCACCACCATTCAATCCACCAGAAGATATGATTGATAACACAGGCGGACTATATCAAGAAGTTCGTAAGCTGTATATCTTTACTAAGAATCAACGTAGTGCGAATATTCATAACATTAAACGTGAACGTATATTCATCGAGATGTTAGAGAGTATTCACCCAGAAGATGCTAAGCTAATGCTTGGCGTCAAAGATAAGAAGTTGCCATATAAAGGCATTACAACTAAGTTAGTAGAGGAAGCATTTCCAGGTAGGTTCAAGTATGAGTAAGTCAAAACGAGAAAGTAATTATCGTAAAGAAGAACGTAAGTTTGAAGACGGTAGTAAGAAGGAATTTATCCACGAGTATCGCGAGCATAAAGAAGAAAAATATTTAAAAAATGTGCTCAGATCTAACGATTTGGAAGCTCTGTTGGAAGTTGAAGATTATAAATAAAACATGCCAACGTACACATATTTTAATTCTGAGACTGGTGATTTAGAAGACCATGTACACAAAATTGCTGAGATGGATTCCTTCTTGGCGGCACATCCTCATCTCACTCGCAAGATCACCACTAATAAGACAAGTATTGTTACTGGCGTCAATCAAAGACCTGACGCTGGCTTTCGTGATGTTCTCAAATCAATAAAGAAAGCTTCTGGGAGGGGCAGCACAATCGAAACATTCTAACCCGTAAGTATAACAAAAACAGAGTAGGTTATATGGCACTTTCGAAGAGACAAAGGCGCGCATTGCGTAAAGACGGTATTTTAGACAATCGCGACCACGTACCACAGAGAGGCATGAAGCTTCAGCCAATCTATCCGAAAACTTTTGCTCAACAGTTGACTTTTGATGCATTCGACTCAGGAGACCACTTACTACTTCATGGAATGGCAGGTACAGGTAAGACTTTTATATCTTTTTACTTGGCACTGTCCGAACTTTTCAATAACCCCGACTGCGAATTCTATGACATTACTGTCGTAAGATCTGCAGTACCAACCAGAGATATCGGCTTCCTTCCGGGTAATGAAGATGAAAAGCTATCAGTATATGAAGAACCTTATCGAGCAATCTGTAACGAGTTGTTTCGACGTGGTGACGCATACGATATCCTGAAAGAGAAAGACCTCGTAAAATTTATGTGTACTTCTTTCGTCAGAGGCTGTACAATGGATAATACTATTGTCATAGTAGACGAAGTTAACAACATGAATTTTCATGAACTCGATTCACTGATTACACGAATCGGAAACAACGCGCGACTCATCTTTTGCGGCGACTTCCGCCAAAGTGATTTGACTAAACAGCAGGAGAGACAAGGTCTCTTAGACTTTATGAAGATTATCGACAGACTACATGGATTCGAACACATTGAATTTCATGCTAACGATATTGTTAGATCGTGTCTGGTGAAGGAGTATATCATTGCAAGAGAAGAACTCGGGCTTTGCGCTTAAATTATTTGAACCTAAACCCCTAAAACGAATCAACGAGGACGGCCAAAGGCTGTACGTTACTGAAAGCGGAGAAAAATATCCATCAGTAACGTCAGCCCTTGGTGCATTATCGAGGAAGAAGATATGGGAATGGCGAAAACGTGTGGGCGCGGAAACTGCCAACAAGATCTCAACACAGGCATCTCGCGCAGGTACTGCAGTGCACCAGGTTGCCGAGGACTATATTCTTGGGCAGATGAAAGAAGACGTGAATCCGATCGCACTAAACACCTTCAAAACTATCCAACCTTATCTGGACGAACACGTTGACGAGATCTATGGTGTCGAATTACAAATGTATTCCGATGAACTCAAGACTGCTGGTACGTCCGATCTGATCTGCCGTTATGCAGGTCAAAATACAATCTTAGACTTCAAAACATCTAAACGCTGGAAACCAAAAGACGAGATTCATTCGTACTTTATGCAAGGTGCTGCGTATGCTACAATGGTGAAAGAACACTATGATATGGATATTGAACGTATCGTAATTCTCATGGCAGTTGGTGGTGGAGAAGGTGCAATTGTATTTAATGAACCACTCGAAGATTGGCAACCAATGACTCGTAAATTCTTTGATCTATATCATAAAGGCAAACTAAAGGACTTCTAATGCATCCGAGTAAATGGGCTTTGTCGAGAAATTTCTTGACCGAAGATCAATGTGATGAAATCATTGAATTAGCCGAGAGAATGAAAAGGCAACGCGGTTCTCTTCATGACTACGAAAATAGTGTGCACAAAGATTCACGATTATGCGATGTTATTTGGTTTACCGAACATAATGCAGAAAAAGCTGGCGTTGTAGATGAGGTAGGAAGAATATATCAAATTGTTGATCAACAATTTAATGGTGTCAAACAAATCATGAAACTAGATCATTGGATAATCGATGATCGCGAAAATTTTCAATATACAGAATACACAAAGAAAGGCGAATGGTATGATTGGCATATTGACTGTCATCGAGAACCATATCCTGAATTAGATGAGAATGGTAATCCGCATCGATGGGCAGGAAAGGTACGGAAAATGAGTATGAGTATTTTCCTCAATGATCCATCAGAATGGACGGGTGGTTATTTTGAAATAGAAAATACATACGATAGACCACCATCAGAACCATATATGAGAGTCAATCGTTATGGTCCAGGGATTGTAGATTGTAAAAAAGGAAATGCAATTATTTTCTCTTCAGATTGTTATCATCGAGTATCTAAGTTAGAAACTGGCAATCGTAAATCATTAGTCTGCTGGTTTGTTGGTCCACCCTTTGTTTAATTGGATTAAGCGATCTAATCCAATTAATTATTCAGCGGATTATCAAGTATAATCTGAATCTTCTCTTCGAGATCTTTTCTCGTCTGACGTAAATCTGCATCGAGCGTTCTCATCCGCTCGTTTACTTTAGACTCAATATTATATACATCATCACGCAGCTCGCGTTGTGTAGTATTTGTCTGATCGTCTACACGTCTAGCAAGGGCCTCGACTTTATCCATATCTTCGGTTAGTCTATCTTCTGCTAACTCAAGCTTCTTCTCAAGCTGCTCTATCGTAGCGAGGAGCGACGCCATTGACTCTGATTGTACTGCTAACTCTTGCTCTATGTGTGACATGTCAGGCGCCACGTACTCCTCGATCTGCGCCTTCATATTACGATAGTCATTGTAAAATTCAAATGCACCCCATGCACCACCGCCGAGAGTGGATAATGCAGTAAGAATCATAAACATCTTACCGCCTTTGAATGTCATGCCAGCAAATTCAAATTCTGCCATCTTTCTTTGCCTTCTCTGCTAGTTTTCTGTCTGTAGTCCTAATGATGATGTAACCTTTATTATCATAGATCGTATACATTCTCATGATAGTATACTCACAAAGCCGGCAATTAATACGGCACAAAATACAAAGAAGCCGGCGACGGCTACTGCATCAATATAAAATGCTTTTTTACGTGCAGCTGCTTGTGCTGCTTCAATTCTACGTTGACGAATGGCTCGTCTTTCTTTCATCATATCTTCGTAAAATTGTTGTTGTCCAGTATAAAGCAAAAATTCGTATAGTTCCTTTTCTAATTGCTTTATCTTATGTCGTGCTGCGGTGACCTGTAGTGCTTGTGCTTCTACACTGCTTCCACCAAATAACGATCCCACCATAGATGGGTTTTTAGCGTGTTGATCTGCTTCTGCTAGTGTTTCTTTCGCATCAAAGAATTTTGCAAAAACATCGTACATATCCTGGACCTCTTGGCCCTTCTCAATCGCTCCTTTAATCATATTGAAAGCAGAACCAGCCATCGACAACGCGGCGGCTATTTCTACCATTATGATTATTCCTTATCTGTATTACCTGCCATTACGCTTGGTGCCGTCGGAGCCTCAAACTGCAAGTTCCGAAGGTTTTGTATCTCGCGTTGTAACTTCAGTACTTCGAGTCGTTTCTTTTCTAACTCGAGTTTATATAATACATTACAATTGAGTCTTTCTTTTGGTGCACCGATAGGAATCGTAATTCTACCGTACACACCAATATCTCTCATAAAATCATCATTATTAAAATTGTATGTTGGATCATATCCACCATAAAACGGATCATTTTGATTTAATATACCTACTACACCAAATTCTACGTTAGTTGATGAACCAATCGCAGCTGAACACTCTAAATCACCTGCTCGTATTCTGTCAGATTGAAAACTCTGAGGTGATTGAGGTATCGCGATATTAATGCCATTCGATTGTGCATAAGCAAAACACGGTAGCAATAATATCAATGTCAATAATTTTTTCATTTTACTTTAGAACATATCCTAGAGGAAACCAAACTCGCAGACTTGTTTTGTTTCACATGTAACGAACGTGAACAGATATACCTTGCTCTTGGTAGATCTGCCTTTCTTATGTATATATTTATCTTCTTGCGTTCAAGATATTCGACAGGAACATTACGCTCTTCTGCCGCCCACGGCACATGTATAAACTCATCATCAAAAACTTCAAACGTATAATATGCTACATCGCCACGAGAATTCCATAGCTCCATCTCAGCAACGTATATACCTTCGACATATGATTGTTTGAGTTTAGGATAGGTGGGAGTCCATGAATGGGCCGCAACGGGCCCACTCAGGACTAATAACAGGCACATAATATAGCGCATGTTTAGAGTGCTATACAGTTAGCCTGAACAATCGCAGTGTATGTACCACCGGGAAGTGCTTTGCTAACGCCATAATCAGCTTCTGAACTCACCTTAAACCAAGTTGAACCGGTATAATCGAGATCGATTTCGGTTGTCGAATCATATTCTATCTTGCTAGTATCGTATGCTGACATTTGAGCATCAGAGACAGCTTCTACAGCAGTAGAACCAGTCCATGAGATAGTATCAGTGAGTGCAGGACTTTGTGAGAATGAAGAAGGATGAGTAATAACAGCCTTATACGCACTAGCGATTACTACGTCGTAACGAACGACGGGTTCAACACCTCCATCTGCCGCATCAGTGCTAAGTACACTAGCTGTAGGGTTACCATAAACACCTTGCTTATCGAGAGTTACTACACATTTTGATTCGACATTGCCCACGATAGGAGCATCAAGTGCTTGTGCACTCATTGCAGTTACCGCGATTGCTGCTGCCAAAATTTTCTTGAACATTAACGTTCTCCTTTGTATTGTGATTTGACTAATTTATCATGAAGTAAGTCTTGTGCAAACTGTAGTCTGCGTCCCCGATTATTTTTAGGCAACGCAGCATCTTTGAGTTGAATTGTTTCATTATAAACAGTGTCAGGTAATTGCTCGTAATATTGGTTAGAAAAGTTGGCTAGTGCCATCATTTGTTTTTGCTTCGCAGTATCTTGAGCATTCTGTAACGATCTATTCGCTATACCTAAAACTGTCTCAAGATCAACCTCTTCTTCATCGTCTTCTTCTTCAGACATCCTTTGTCGCTCACGTTCTTCTTCATCTTCATCACGCATAGTCATCTCTCTATCGATCTCGTCTTGCACAAACGTATCGTCGAGCGGATCTACAACTTCAACTGATGGTATATCAGGTATTTCTACCTTATAACCAGGACATGATGGATCCGATTGTGGATCAAAACATGTATCATATTGATAAGTATAAATCACTGATGGGTCAGTCACTTTACCGTCACCTTCCCATGTTATTTCTCCATCTCCCCAATAATCTATAGGAATTCCACCAACACCGATTACTTTGAAGATAGAGTTACCAGGCAATCCAGTCCAGTCATCGGTTTCTCGAAAGATATATCCACCGTCGACCGCGTTTTCGTTTTGTATTGTGACAAGTAAAGGATCTTCAGGATTCTTGACTGTCGTATATCGATACAAAACTGTATTGACTTGCAAACCTGCCTGTTGAGGCAGAAGATTACTCATCACCCAATTATATCCATTCTGAGCTGCATTGGTCGTTTGACCAAATACTTGTTCAGAGTAAGAGTAAGAGGGCAAGCAAGCCAGCGAGACCGCCACCAGCAATTGCTGTATTCTTCGTATTGTCATCTATTCCCTCATCTTTTTTTTCGCCAGGTTCTACTGTCTTGCCTTCGGCAAGCCACGCAGCTTTGGCTTCAGGACCGATGAGTCCGTCATACGGACATGGTGTACCAGCATTCATCATTGCATCGAATACTCTTTCATCAGTACACATGAGTGACACTGCGGCCACTTTCATACCCATATCGTATAGAGTTTTGGCATTCTTCAGTCGTTCACAGTTTTCATCAGTAAATTGCGTACCTGTAGAAATACCGAGAATTTGTGTCTGAACTGCTCCAGCCACACCAAACGTACAAAGATCAGAGTTCGATGTATTAATAGTCGGCGTAATCGCTGACGCTGGGGGTGACTTCAATGTCGTAGTAGTACTTCCGTTTGTTGTAATTGTGCTTGTAGTCGTCGATTCAGTTCTTATCAGATTGGGATCAATCGCCTCTTCTTCTTGAGCAAGTACGAAAGCTGGTAACCATAAGAAAGCACCAATGACTAAAACACAAATGAGGGTAATCCTCACTATGCTTGAGTCTAATTTATCCATTGTTGTTTTACCTATAAAATATTAAATCATCTGTATAGGCATAATGTGAGGGTGGCTCAACCACGGTTTATTTATACCCCATAATTCCCAGCCCCTGTCAATAAATGGACAGGCCCCTGCACCTCACGGCATATACGAAAAAGTTATAAGCTTATAACCCAAAAGTCTAACCAGGCTATGTAACGGGCCAGCTCCCTGTAGTAGAATAGCAGCCCCCGAAAGGAGAATACTATGTATACTTATGAACTCGACTGTGCTCACGACGCAACTTTGGGCTATCTTTCTGATCTCTGTACCAAATACAATGCACACTATCGCTCACTCATCCATTATGGACCCGCCGGCGGTAATCCGTATATCCAATTCATTTTTAATAACCAAAACGACTTAGATCATTTTATTATTGATTATGTAAATAATTAACAAAAATAATCTAAAAAAATCTCTAATCAAATCAATAACTTGCATGCGCCCAAAAAGGCTAATAAAATCAAAGACTTAGAGATGTACAATCCCATCTTAGCAGGGTATAATGGCTCTTGTCAAATGGAGATATACTTATGAAAGCGATCATTCAGACTCAACACATGGAAAACTACGGCGCCCACGATTGGGACGGTAAGGGCGAGTGCCCGCAGTACTGGAAGCCGAA